>Ga0206126_10000097_pt1 | contig 113950 bp, 107 predicted proteins | sample Helgoland_Spring_5_FD_148621 | JGI IMG/M metagenome (GOLD analysis project Ga0206126, IMG submission 148621) | Pelagic subsurface seawater microbial communities from Kabeltonne, Helgoland, North Sea - Helgoland_Spring_Bloom_20160412_1 | ecosystem: Environmental > Aquatic > Marine > Epipelagic...
GGTGGATCAGCCCCTTGCCCTGAATCCACTTCCACTTTTATGGTTAGCGGATTTTCCTCTTTACCAACGCCATTAGGATCTTTAAATAACAATATTTCATTCATAGCATATACATCAGAATCATTGACAATGTTAACCCATTCAACTTCGTCATCGTCGTCACCAAAGCCACTATCTAAGTATTTAATTGTTTTTATTTCCCTACCATTCAAAAAAGTATTCAACAGTCTTTTTAATGTATCATAATTATTAATTTGATCCTTGGTAACCTGGCCCTCCTTCGTTTCACCAGTTGGAAGAATATTAATTCTTATATGAATTTTATCGACTGGCGGTGGCGGTGGCGATGGTTGCGCGGGAGGGTCACCTTCCTCACCTGCCGCACCTCCACTAATCCCCTCAGTATATTCTTTACTTTCAATATATTTTGTTATTTTAAATAAAGCTTCACTTATATCTTTATTAACTAAATCCGGAACATCTAATTTACCTATAGTTTCTTTAATTTTATCGAAACCATAATCATAATCAATTTTAATAGGTTGAAATAATACATTTTGTGTTTTATTTAATCCGTGTTTACAAAATAAAATTATATTCTCACCTGGTACCATATCTTTTGTAACCATAAACTGTACAGATTTACCACAATTCTCTATAATAGTGGTTGAACGTGGTTTGTCTGTTTTAGAAAATTTACTTTTTAAAAAATCCCTAGTTTTCTTATAAGGAGTGTATGGTATATTAATTATAATACTATTAGCTATTTCACCCGGTATTTTATTATTTGGGACTTTAACTAAAACAAATTTATATAATTCAGACGGTTGATCACCACGTTTTAGTTTATATAAATCGTTGATACTATCTACTATGTTTTCCTCTAAAGTTAATGGTGAACTTGACCCTTGACTTGACCCTTGACTTGACCCTTGACTTGACAAACTTGACAAACTTGACAAACTTGACAAACTTGACAAACTTGACCCTTGACTTGACCTTGGAGAAATCATTATAATATATAATATATAATATATATTAATTACCGTAACCACGGTTCAACATATGTATAATCTAGGTATTCAAATATCTCTTTTTCTGAAGTAAATTTATGATCAACTAATTCTTTTGAATCATCGTATTTTAGAGAATATTCATTCATAGATAAACCACGGTCTAGAGCATGTTGCCTCATTAAAGTATTGAAGTCCTTAGATCCTGTGAAATATAGAATAGCGAATGGATATTCTTCTTCTTTAGTAACCATAATATCTATTCTCCTAAATGTGAGGCACTCAGGTAACTTACACATTCCATTATACTTCTTAGATCCTTTAGCTAGAGTTTCATATAGATAACCTTTCTTTTCTAGAACTTCAATGAATTTCTTATATAACTTAGAATCACCTTTAAGAAGAACATCGATATCACCACTATCTTTAGCTCTTCTACGATAAGAACCAGCAATAGTCATTCCTGCTGTAGGGTCAATTTCTTTAAGGACATCTTTTAACAGTTTGTTGTGTAAATCAATTTCTTTTTGAGGGATACGTTCTAAAATATCTTCGTAATACTTAAGACCGATAAGTTGTTTATCATTTAGAAGTTCATTTAGATTAGGTGCTTTTCTCAAAGATTCTATAGTGGTGATACCCTTCTCTACTAATTCTTTTGCTTTCTTAGGGCCTACTCCTGAGATTTCTAAGAAGTCTTTTCTAGGATCTTTTAGATTCTTAATCTTATCATAAGCATTACATGTTCCTGTGTCCACAATACTCATAATCTTTTCACAGAGACTCTTACCTATACCCTTAACTTCTTTCAAAGATTTTTCATTGATTTCATCAAGACTCTGAATATTCTTGATTGCTTTGAAATAAGCCGATGCTTTGAAACTTTCACCATTAGTCTTTTCATGATTACCCAGAATCTTGAAAATCTCAATGATACGAGATTTTACTTGTTCAATTGGTTCTTCTCCGTGTTCCTTGACAATGATATCGGTTCTAACACGTGTATACCTACCGAACCGAGGTTTCCCCTTGTCTGTCTTTCCGGAGTGTTCATAGGATATAATAGTTCCTATAGGATGTGTTTTCTTATATGATTTACGAACTGCATCATCCATCCCTGATATTGAGAAGACGTGATCATCATCTAGGTCTATGGAAGAATATGTGTCATGATTCCTTAATGGTCTACAAATAAGTGCTCCTAAGTAACCCTTATACTTACCTTCACCCATCTTGTGGTCAATGATAACTGCTTCTTCATCGAAAGCAGGTTTGTATTTTAAGAGTTTCTTAGAACGTTTTCCTTCATATATTGATTCGGGATCCTTGAGCATGACTCCTTCACCCCCTTTAGAGATAATATCTTTGTAAAGTTTGGCTAGGTGGTCAATATCTTTTACTACAGTCTGTTTTGCCATGACTACTGGACACGGGATACCGTTGATAGGATAAGGAAGACCTTTAGAAATTTTCCTCCACCTAGTATTACTGAGTTTAACAAATTTTTCAAGTTCTTTTAGTCTTTCTTTGAAATTACCAGGATGATTAGGAATGTCATAAACCTGAAATGTAATGTTTAGCCATTCTTCATCAAGAGGAACTTTCTTTCTTACGACACCCATTCCTTGAAAGCATTCTCTACCGATCCAAAGTTCTCCATCGAGAAGTTTGGGAGGCATAGCCTTAATAAACCACTCAGGGACATTGAATTTCTTGTTTTGTCTGGAGTAGAATTGTTTTTCTTCAGGATCAAAATATGCTCTGTATCCATCAAACTTTTCAGAACATAACCAACCCTTAACTTCATGTTTCCCCTGAACATATTCTTGTGCGAGCATTACTTTTAGGTTCTCCATTCTTTGAATATATTGTTTAGTTATTCTTTATGTTAATGTGATCTTTATTCTAATTAATCAAATTTAATTATAAGATACTATATATCCACCAGTTATCATTAAAATAATACCTATTACTATCTTAGATTCAATCTCTGCTTTTAGGAATATTACACTTAGTATGAATGTTAGAATAACCTCCATATTTATGATACACATTGGTTTCCCGGCATTAGATCCACATGTCTGTAGCGCTTTGTAAATCGAAGGGTCTATGAGAACATAGACTATGAATACTCTTACTAATATAACTAAGATATCTGAATTTTCTACTTTAGCAACTTTATGACCAGTGCTAATCACGTACGTCCATATACATATGAATGAGAATGTAATAGCATACACTAAATAATCAATATACTTGTATTTTGCTGAGATATTTTTAGTTATCATATTTTTGACAGAAATAAATACAGCCGCAATTAAAGCATATTTAACCCAATCTTCCATATACTATATTAAATAAATTAGTTTAAAAAGATAACATTAAATTATCATTAAATTTAATGAGTTGTAAATCTTTAAAATTCAATGGTGTTGAACTCGCTGATTTCACAGATACACAGTTAAAACAATTATGTTTAAAACATCAAATCATAACTACATCAGAAGCACATAATATGCCTAAAGAACAATTATTAATTGAGATAAAAAAATTTTTAACGTTCAAGATGAATAAATACAAAAGTAGGAGGTTGTCACAACCGAATATAATGAATCCCGGTAAAGGTTCTACGGGACCTCCACAATCTGCTGAACAATATAATCGTGATAGAAGGATGAGTGAACCCATTACTTCAAGTGAAGTAACCGCCGCTACAGAATCACATGAAGCGAGACAGCGCGTTGAATCGGGTAAAAATGAAATAAGGGATATGAAAAGTAATCCAGATATGAAAAAGTTTGACCAATTAGGAATGTATCCTGCTGTTCCACGAGTTGTAGCGATAGGTGATTTACATGGTGACCTAAAAGTTTCTTTACAAGCATTACGGTTAGCAAAAGTTATTCCAAGTAATATCTTTCCTTATAATGTTGATAAAATTAGTTGGTCTGGTGGTAACACATGGGTGGTTCAATGTGGGGATCAAATAGACCGATGTAGACCCGATTCATGGAAGAAAAATTGTATTGAGGATTGGTCTGATGTAGTTGAAGATGAAGGTAGTAATATGAGAATTATTAAGATATTCCAAAACTTAGACGTAGAAGCAAGGAAAGTTGGTGGCCGTGTACTAGGTATTATAGGCAATCATGAATTAATGAATGTTGATAAAGATTATAGATATGTTTCACCTGAAGAGTTCTTAGAGTTTGTTCCTCAGAGTCAGCGGGGTCCTAAATTTACCGATGATGGTTATCCCCTGGGATATTATCATAGATTAAAATCATTTGAGCGTGGTGGTAATATAGCCAAACACTATGCTTATCAGAAAAAATCAGTTATACAAATCGGTAAGTTCATTTTTGTCCATGGTGGAGTAGGACATGCTTTAGCTAGTAAATATACGCTACATGAATTAAACAGTATAGTTAGAAAATGGTTATTAAAAGATGGTACAGAAGAAGATGATAAAGTATTTGATGAAATATTTAGATCAGATGATGATATTTCACCTTTTTGGTGTAGATTATATTCAGAAGAAGATGATGAAAATGAAAATACTGAACAAGGGTTTAATCAGTTAATGAGTATTTTAAATAAAAGAAATGAAACTATACAACCAATTGATGGTATGGTCGTAGCACATACACCACAGTTTATGAATGATAGATATTTAAATTCGAGATATAATAATCGTTTATGGAGGGTAGATGTAGGTATGTCTAGGGCATTTGGAAAACATGATATGTGTGGTGATAATAAATTTAGACAAATTCAAGTATTAGTTATTAATAATGATTCAGAGTTTGAAATATTAAAAGCACCTTATAATGGTAGGGAGAGATGTGAAGGTATAGGTGATAATGTAGATATTCATAATCAATCCATGCCTTTCTAAAAACCAAATATATATATATAATATTATTTTGTAACTCTTTTTCTTTTAATTGTTCTCTTTTTAATTGTTCTCTTTTTAATTGTTCTCTTTTTATTAGATTTTAAGTAAGTTGATTCTAATTCCAAGTACCGCTGATAAGCATCTAATGGTTTCAAACGTTCTTTATTATCAGGTTCACTCATAGATTTGAATAGTTCTATAAATGGTTTTATTTCTTTTACCATTAACAACTTGTTTAGTTGACTTAATTTATTATATGATTTAGCTAAATTAGTTATCATAGATGGTACCAAGATACCAATTGAATATGTATCTAAAAGGGTAATAATATTATTTTTTTCTTTTATTAATTTACCTTCTATTGTATAATTTATTAAATTTATAAAATAACCTTTTATATTTTTCCTTTTGAAGATAGTTTCATGGATTAATTTATATCTATTATATAAACTACGTGTTATATCATCTTTTATATAATCCAGTTCTTCTTCCAATAATTGTTTACTAGCATATAAATATATAAATTCTAGTGGATAAGGTGGATAAATACGGTCTGCTATAAATTCAGTCATGCTACGTTGTTTAAAAAATTTAGTATTTGAATATTTAGCAGATAATCCAAAATCAATATATTTACACCCTTCTTCATCTATCATAATATTATCATATTTAATATCATTATGTGATATCTTTTCATTATTCATTTCAACTAAACCTATAAACAACGGTTTCATTTTTTTCATAAGTTCTAAGAAATTTTTTATAAATTTATTTTTATTATTATATATTTCAGATTTAAAATTGTTAGACATATATACATTAAATGTAATACCTGCATCATTTCCTATTAACATATGTCTATTATTATTAAATTCTTGCACAGTTAATGTATTTTCATTTAAACAGTCATCAATTTCAGGTTCTTCTTTTATTATTTTAGAATATTCATTTGGTAAACAATAAGTATCCCATATATAAGCCCAATTTTCATAACCTTTTATACTTTTAATAATTTTATTTATCTTTAACTCTTCTTTAGTTTCATATTTACTATTTGATCCAAATAAAATTTTAGAAACATGGTTATCGTTAACACTTTTTTTATTTTTACATTTTAGTGCGGGTTTAAATACGCAACCAAAACTACCTATTCCTATTAAACCCCCACCTGATTGTAATTTATTATCCATATAATATTATAATATAGATATTTATTTAGCGTCTTTTGTTTTTACGGGTTTTGCTGTAGCGTCTTTTGTTTTTACGGGTTTTGCTGTAGCGTCTTTTGTTTTTACGGGTTTTGCTGTAGCGTCTTTTGTTTTTACGGGTTTTGCTATAGCGGGTTTTGCTACGACAGGTTTTGCTTTTGCCGGTTTTGCTACGACGTGATTTGCTTTTGCGGGTTTTATTTTTACGGTTTCCCCCATCCAGTCCCCCCCATTCAGGTGAAGGATTAAGTAAACTACTACGTAAATCACTTTTCATACTATCCAACCTACTAGGGTGGTCAGTCCTAAGCTTAATAAGCCATTCATATATTTGCTCACTTTGTGATTGACTGTCACCTCCATTCCATACAGCGTGACACATTCTTTCAAGGTATTCTTCCCTTGCTATATATGTAGCATTTTTCCATTGCTCGTAATTAATATCTTTTCCTACTTCCAAGTCTGTTCTGTCTTCTCCCGGACTATTAATCCCTAATACACCATCAACAAATTTTCTAAATTCTTCCTTATCTTCATTAAAAATCCTTCTATTACTTATATTTTTTTGTATATGATCCTTTAATACATCTGGTTTTAATTCTGTTACAAGAGTGGGCATTTTATACTATAACATAGATTTTTTTCTTTTATAATATAATATAATATATTATATTATATTATTATGAATAAAGAATTATTAAAAAGTGTTAATAAAATTAAATATTACGAAGAATTGTATGATATACCTAGAATATCACTTGAAAATAAACGTATTACAAATCAAAAAAAGTTAAGGATTGGCTTAATTAATGTACCTTGTGGTGGATTTGGGGATATCATTGTTTGTCAAACATTTTATGAATACTTGAAAAGTTGGTATCCACAACATGAAAGTGTGTTATGTACAACTACCCCTGAAAAATTTAAGAAATTAGGTATCGATACTAAATCTTACAAGAAAATAGATGTCCATGGTGGCCAAGAATGTGAATTACATAATTTATTATATTTCAAAAAACAACCCAAAAAGTTTGATATAATGATATGTATTCCTATTATTAATTATCAGTTTAATATTAATCAATTCAAAAAATTTATTCCTTATGCGAATTTATTCAACACATTTACGATGAGTGAATACAATGGATATATACCACCTTACACCTTTCCTATCGGAGTTGGAAAGGGACAACTTGGTCTGTTCATAACCGATCAAAAAGTAAAAAAACATGATTTAATTGATGGACCTTATGCTCTAGTCTACATCCAACCTTCACCTGAATGGGGTGTTCACAGTAAAACATGTTTCTTAAAGTTTATGGAAATGATATCTAAAAAATATTATAAGAAACATTCATTCTTTCAAGTAGTTGTCCAACAATGGTTAATAGATGATTTAAATAATTCACCTCAATTCAAAACAAGGTTTAAGAAAGCTTTAGAACCCTATTATACGAATGTATTAATTCATTCATCAGATGGAGAACATGGTTTCATAGATGGACAGGGTGGTAATAGTTTGGTTTTAAGAGGAGATATTTTACCTAAACCTAGACATGAATTTATTTCATTAATGAAATACAGTGTTGAAGATATTTTATTAACTGGAGACCAAAGTATTACTGATTGTTTTAGTGCATGTTCAAATAAACACGTGTGGTATCAAATCGCACCCTGGAAGACAGATTTTGCGGATAACTTAGCTAAATGTATCCCCGATAAATATATTGATAATTTTAGGACAACTTGCGGTACTCTAAAGGGTATCAATCAAAAAATTAATTACAAACAATTTTTAAAAGAATATGATTTTAGAAAATTAGGTAAAGTCAGAATGGATTCTATACTAAATTTTGTTTATAATCAAGATGATTATAAGGATTATATGGAAATAATCTTACATAGTCGGAATAAAGAATCCGTATTAAATAAATTGAAAAATAAAATATAAGATAGAATAATATGGAACCACTTACAATTAATATTACCGATATACCAGAAGATGATAGAATTCAAAGGTATAATGCGTGTGGTGAAGGTATGTATATAGGTAGAGATCCAACTACTATGGAATTATTAAACCCTATATGTCGTCCATGTCCTGATAATATTCAAGATAATGATCCAAATATAGATATGTGTAGTAATGATCCATCTATTTGGCTACCAGCACAGCAAGATTCTAACCCATCCAACAGAATTATTACATCTAATTTATGGACGGATATAAATACAGTAATTACAACCGGACCAGATCAGGAAGTAAACCAAATAGATGCTGTTGAAGATACAATCAAAGATTGGTATATAGGTAGAATGTCTGATAAAGTTATATTAAATTATATGAATAGAAAGGGGTATTTTAATGATTTAGATAATGATACAGAACGGTTAAATAGATTTAAAGATGAAGTAAGTAGCACACGTGGATCATTAATATTTTGTACAGAACCAAGTGGAATCAATAATACTATTAATTCATTAAATGGTCGAGAAATAACTAATTTAGGCGAAAGTTGGAATTCAAATACAATTATAGATGAAGAAAATGACGTTAAGATGTGGGATGGTTGCGATGATTCTAATATGTTTGGTCCAAAAAATATTATAATGGAAGAAATACGTGATTGGGAAAATGAAAATAATCTGAGTGAAAATAATCAAAGTGAAAATACTTCTACAGTCGGTTCTATTACAGAAGAATTAATCTATGGTGATATGTCTAAAGGTATCATGGGTTTAGAATTATTTCCACCTAATAGAGAATTTGAAGATTGTATTAATGAATTATTAAATGAATATGATGATTATAATGATAGTGCTATTATAAGTGAAATTAGAGATATTAAAAATATTTTAGAGTTAGAAGCTAGACATATTCAATTTATTAAGAAAAAATTAGAATTATTAATCATATCATCTAGTAAAGTTAAGGTAAAACAATGTATGTTAGATTACTTAGTATTAGAAGATATATGTGAAATGAGTTTATCTTACAAAATGTTGACATTGTTAAATATACTATTTAGCACGATAGGTTTCAATTTAGAACTAAGTAAAGTTAATAGTGAAGATCCTAATATTAGAAAAAAATTAACAATGTTAATTGATGAAATGGGTGATTTGATACCACGAAGTTTAGATAAAATTATAGAAATATCTGAGGAAATTGAATTAGATAAATGCGGTAAAGTTAGTGGTAGAACTGAATTACTAAAAGAACTACAAACAGTCTTATTTAATCCACCTAAGAAAAGTATAAATTTAGAATTACCTGACCTAAAAAATTTCTTATCGGAAGATTATATGAGTGATAATGAATTTAATCGGTTTGCTGTGTTAGCAGGGATAGGTTTAGCTGTATTCAAGTTTATTTAGTATAACTTATTATAATTCATTTATTTTTTTCTATATATATATAAATGGGTAGAAGGCTTAGAAGCAAAAGAGTTAGAATAAATCGTTTTAAAAGCACACGTTTTAAAAGAAACCGTATTAAAAGCAACCGTATTAAAAGGAATTCTATAAAAAAAAGAAATACTTCTAAAAAATCAAGGAAATCTTTTAAAAAAATAAAGAATACAAGTAATAGACTATTTTTGGGTGGTTTAGCTCCGGGGGGCAGTGTAGAACGACATAAACAAGAACAAGCAAAAGCTCAGACAGAAATAAGTAAAACAACAGAAGCAGAAGCATTAAAAGAAGAGAAGAAACGTTATGTTGATAGTTTTGACCCCAGTAATGCGACTGCCGAAGAGACGCAGGCTGCGATTGATGCAGCATTGAACGGTATGTAACTTAAACATTAATCTTATCTATTATGATACCCCAATTCCCCTTTTCATAAAATGAAGTATATTTATAACCTTCTAACAAACTTTCTAATTCATTTTCTTTAAACACATAGTAGTATCTCTTACCTAGCAGAAGTCCTTGTTTATCTTTCCAATCAACGTAGTTTTCTTGTTCAACAAATTTACGCCTAGAGTCTGATTCTTGTTCTAATGCCCACACAAGAATAAATACTTTTCCACCAGGTTTAGTAATCCTTAACAACTCTTTGATAGCTTTTATCCTTTTTTCTTGTGTTGATAAATGATGGATCACCGCTACGGACATAGTATAATCAAACATATTATCATTATAAGGTATATTTAAGATATCACCTACTATAACATTTAAACCTTTCTTAACACATATTTTTACTAAACTTTCACTAAAATCACAACCAAAATAATGAACACCTTGTTTTATGTTCATATTTTTACCGTTCCCACATCCAATATCTGCTACAGCTGATCCTTCTTCAACATTGTCCATAAAGTTTTCTACACATGTCCATGGTCTATACCTTGTATTACTGAATTCTTTAGCAGTTGAATTGTAAAATTTTTTAACATAGTTTTCTTCTATATTCATCTTATAAAATTTTTACAATTTAATTTAATATCAAATTTGATTTAAAAACTATGTTCGTATTATTAACAGTATAACTATGAGCTCTCTTCTACAATGGCAAAACACTGATAAGAATCAGTTCTCTATATTTATCCGTGATTTAACACAGAACCTTACCAATGTTAAGCATATGATAGAAGATACTTTGAAAGATGATAAGATGGTTGAAGCACCTCCAGTAAAACATCAAAAAAAGAAAAAAGTTGTTAAAAAGAAAAAAGATATTATTATTGAACAGCAAAATAAACTTCGTAAAGAAAAGTTAGTAAAAGAAGACCTTTCTAGACTACACTACATTATGGAAAATATCGATAATAACAATCCATATAAGTCATTCTCTTTAGTCAAGACAGAAGAAGGTTTGTTAGAATTAAAATTTAGAATGTTGTCACATTTTTGGAAATTAAGAAAAGGACACTTACCTCATTTAATGAATTTGTATTTCCAACTAGCAGATAGTAATTATACTAATGATAATAAAGAATTATTACAAAAGATTCAAAATAAGTTAGATGATACAGAATATAAACTATATATGATGAAGCATTTATCACATCTTTTACCACCTCTAAATATCCATGAACCCAAAGTAAAGAAATTGGATGATTGGCAAGTAGAAGTGTTAAATTACATTAAAAAAGGAGAATCAGTGGTAGTGAAAGCACCGACTTCATCTGGTAAAAGTTTTGTAGGATTAAGTGCCGGGATTATCCATAAAAAGATATTATATGTTTGCCCCGCAAAACCCATCGCGTATCAAGTGGGGGCTCATTTCAGCATGATGGGATACAAAGTTCATTATCTACTCGATAATCTATCACATCAGTCTTACGATAGCAAAACAAATATCTTTGTAGGTGTTCCTAAAGATATAGAAGATAATCTTTATAAGATTGGTACAGATTTTGATTATGCTGTTTATGATGAAATTCATAATCTAAATAAAGAGGATGATGGTCATATTTATGAAAATATTATTAAATTAGTTAATTGTCCATTCCTAGCTCTATCAGCCACTATCGGTAATATTGAATACTTGTTAGAAGTGTTCACTAAGATTAATAATGATGATTTAACTAATCTAAGAGAAGAAAAGAGACTTGAAGCATGTTTGAAGAGTGGAACACCGTATTCAATTAATACCAAGATACACTATGTTGAATATAACAAACGATTTATCAATCAACAAAAGATGGTTTATGAAAATGGATCTTTACAAAAGTTACATCCACTATCGTGTATTGGTTTTAAAGATTTGAATGAATCATTCTTAAAAAGTAATTTACAATTCACACCCTATGATAGTGCTATACTATGGGAAACAATTGAAGAAGTATTTGAAAATGTAGATAAAGATGAAATAGTAGAAGATGTATCACCTGATAATTATTTTGAAGATGATAACAAAATCCTAACACTAGATGATACGAGAGACTATGAATTATTCATTAAAAAGAAGTTAGTAGGGTTGAGTAAAAATCACCCAGATGAAATTAAAGAAGTATTATCAAAATTCAACCGTTGTCCAAGTATTATGAGGACTGAATCAATGGAAAAAGATATAATCAATATGTTTAGTCAATGTAAGAAAAATGATTGTTTACCAATGTTAGTATTCAATACAGATACATTTAAATGTAAAGAATTATTTACAAATTTATATGGTGTAATTGATTCTACAGAGTTAGAATGTTACCCATATCATTATGATATTTTAGAATTCAAAGATGAACTATATAGTAAATATAGAGATAAAAGGCAAGAATATATAGATAATATTAAGATAGGTAAGACCAATGATGCATTATCTGATAAGAGGGAAAAGGTTGAACGATATGATAAAGATGTAGAACGTAAATATATTCAAGAAGTTTTAAAGTTTTATCAAACCTGTATGCATAATGTTTTAAGGTCAGATGTAAGTGAAGAATTAAAATCACTTCAGGTAAAGAATTTGAAAAAAGAAATGTCTAATTACCAAAAGTATCCAACATATGGTTCTGTAGACGTATTTCAAAAACATAAAGATTTCTGTTTCTCTAATTCGGATCCCATGACGGGTGATCAGATAAGAAATATTAGAAGAGAGATTAAAAAAACTTTAGGAATAAAAATTCCATATGAACATGAATTATTTCAAATGTTAAAAAGAGGAATCGGTATTTATACTGAATCAATGCCCGAAGAATATAAATGGATTTTACAGAAGTTGATGGATGATAAAAAGATTGGTATCGTAATTTCTGATAGGACATTATGTTTAGGAATTGATTTACCTATTCGTTCAAGTTGTTTACTAGGCCTACCTGGCAAAAAAGAATTTACTATTGATGATTATCTACAAATGAGTGGTAGGGCTGGTAGAAGGGGTAAAGATGATAGAGGTAATACTATCTTTTACAATTTGGACTATCATAAATTAATGAAAGGTGAATTACCTAATATAGTAGGTTCTATTAGAGGTCTTCCGGGTAATTATCAAGCGTTGAACAAGAATGTTGATAATGTTTATAAAAATCCTATAGATTTTAGAAAGTTGAATGATATGTATTATGAACAAACTAATAATCCTAAGTTACAGTGGTTGCTTAGATATGAATCAAGTGTTCCAAAAGTTATTGATAGTATAGATAGGTGGAATAAAGATATTTATAATTCTGTAACTGATTTAGATAAAGAATTATGTGTTCTAGAAAAATTAATACAATTAAATGATCATAATTATAATGATAATATAGTAGAATGTTATAAGAAAAATGTAATTGATGATAATTATTACCAATTCAAAGAAATGGTTACCTATATAGAAACAATTCATAATATTTTGAGAGATAAAAAATACACTCATATGAAAGATAATATTAAAAAAGTTCATTCAAATATGAAAGATATGATTCTAAGGTATCAGGGATTAGTATAGACCTCGTTTAAACTTCTTAGGAGTTTTAGGATCATTTAAACATTCTCTACATAAACAATCATTATTAATAGAACCTATATCCACTACATTAATCATAATATTATTAGGCACGCATTTAACACACCAAGTTTCTCGGTAATCTTCACCTTTTATTTTAAAGAGACAATTTGGACCCACACATTTCCCTGCTATTCCACAGTGTAAGAATTTATAACATCCACCACAGGTGGCTACTAATTCATTTTCCCTCAAAGAGAATGATTTGTTACATGTACCACATGATAATACTTCTCCTATAAATTGTTCTGTAAATTCTTGTCTGGATAATTGATCTTCAATAATAGTTGGTCTTTTAACTTTTTGTTTTTCTGGGTGGATTTTGTAGACCCGTTTTTTAGAACAACAGAACATTGTTTGTAAGTTTATTATTAAGTTATCATAATTTTAATCAAATTTTTTCTAATGTATATTATAAAATGGTAAAAGGTTCAGCAAGAAAATCACCTAGGAGGACAGATAGAAGAGAAGCAGTTAGAGCAACCGGTTCAAGAGCACAAGTAATGAATGGTACCGCTAGAAGGACAGCAGGTAATTTAACTAGGAAAGATTTAAAATACAATAAGAATGGTCGTATTGTATCGAGGAAGCAGAGTGCTAGAGCTAAGCGTGAAAATAGATTAGTTAAATCTGGATACGTTACTAAGAAGGGTGAATTTGGTTCTAAATTTGTAGGTGAAAAAAAAAGAACACCTAAAAGAAAAAGTTCAAGCACATCTTTTTCATTCTTCTAAATAAAATATATTTAAGTATTATAAATGGATTTACAAGTTGGAGGTGAAATGAATGAACTGTTATCTACAAAAATGTGTAGTCCCCTAATTGTGTATTTTGGTGTGGTTGTCTTATGTGGTTTATCTGTGTATTTAACAAGAGATCACTTAAAGAGACATAATACAAATAAGATGGATAATTTATTTAATTTATATTCCTTGAATGAAGTTAAATTTATTATAATATTAGGTTTAACTATATTTGGTTTATGTCAGTATAACAAAACTACTTTAGCATGGGTGTTCTTAATTTTCCCGATTATATACTGTATCATTCAAGCATCAATAATTCAAATTCATGTTTCTTCTGGTGTTCAGAACGCACCTAAAGTAAATACAATTATGCCTGAAAGTCATTATGGTCTAAGTGGTGCGGCGGCTATAATGCCTCAAGTCACTACCCAACAAAGACAAGCTTCCCAAGGTATTTATGTTCCACCCGCTAAGACGGAATTACCTGTAAATACAAGTTCATCTATGGCTATGGGTGGATCAGATATGGGTGGATCAGGTATGGGTGGATCAGGTATGGGTGGATCAGGTATGGATATGGGTGGTTCAAGTGTCCCTAGTGGCATGGGTGGCGCTGGTTCTGGTGATAACGGATCATATGCTACATATTTCTAAGTTAATTTTACTTAAAATTTACTCTTATAATAACTTACATGAAGATCTTATCATTTGATGTAGGTATTAAAAACTTATCATTTTGCATACTAAATGATACAGTGATTGAGGATTGGGGTATCTTAAACATATGTACAGATGATGTTTGTGATCACTGTAATTCTAAAACAGGTCAAAGGTGTGATAAAAGTGCTAAGTTTGTGGACAAAGATGGGTTCAAAGTTTGCCCAGCCCATAGTAAGTTAAAATGTTATTCAGATAAAAAATTCAAGAAAGTATCTAAAAAAGATAATCCTATGTTAGATCAGGGTAAGTGTATTGTTGAAAACCTTCAAAAAAAAGATAACTTTTTAGATGTAGATTTAGTAGTGATAGAGAATCAACCAGCTTTAAAGAACCCAACTATGAAATCTATACAAATGATTATTTATAGTTATTTCTTGATTAACGGTGTATGTAATAATGATTCTAACATTGCTAGCATACAAATGATAAATGCTCGTAACAAACTCAAAGCATACAAGGGTCCTGTTGTAGCATGTGATATTAAAGATAGATACAAGAAAACCAAGTTTTTAGGTATTGAATATTGTAAATATATGATTAATGAATCTAAACAAGATAAAAAATTTATAGATTTATTTGTAAACAGCAAAAAAAAGGATGACTTGGCAGATGCTTATTTACAAGGGATGTATGTTTTGGGAATAAAATCATAAGTATATAGTTTATCTTTATAAATTCAAAATAAAAATATATATTATTTATATGAGTGCTCCACAATGGGAAATGTTAAGTGCAGATAGTTATACTTTTTATGAACTTAGAGAAGAACATACTACAGCTACTATACATTCTAACAGTGGTGATATTATCATAGAAAAAGATTACGGAAAAAATCCAATAGTTTATTGTAGTGATTGTAAAGAGGGTAAATTTACCGGTAAAATGAAAGGAATTGATGGATTTATTACATTTTGTAGAGGTACCGGTTGTGGGAAATATAACCGAAACGAATTATGTAGGCATATCATGCGTTTTGACAACAGGTTACAGGGTGATAATTTTGTAGAATACAATATTTACGGGTTAAATGTTAAAGATACTAATGAATACTGGATAAGATTTAACAAATTTAATATAGTGAGCAAGGGTGACATAATTTCCAAAGTTATGACTCCAAATCCCGAGTTTATCGAGGAAATGCGTCTGAAGAAATCCGTAAACAAATCGACACCATCAAAGACCGCAGTGTGGGGGACAAGGGCTACCAAATTAGGGGCCGACGATTTGTTTGCGGGTGATTTTAATTTGTCGGAGTTGTTTTCTACATCAGAAGAACTTGGTTTGAAAAATTTCAAATCAGTAGTTAAAGTATTAAGTGATTGGGTAAATCATACACCTTATTTGGAACCACCTTACGTAAAAAATATAGAAAAAGCTAATTTGGAAAGATTTATGAGAAGATTTAGTAAATTAAGTAAAGAATCTATTAGAGGTATTAGAGAACAATTAAATGATTTTAAAACAAACGTAATACCTTTAATATATATGAAAAAAGGGTTAAAATTTGATGAAGGTAGGGATGGAACTTCTCTTACTTCAAGTGAAAGGGGTTTAATTGAGGGTGTTATAAAACGAAAAGTAAATGAAATTTGTAGAGTTTTGAATCAAATTATTGATCTTGAAATTATGAGCTTTAGTCTTGGAGCAAATAAAAAAATAAGTAAAAAGAAGAAACCGCGTAAAAATAAGAAACCGACTAAAAAGAAGAAACCGAGTAAAAATAAGAAACCGACTAAAAAGAAGAAACCGAGTAAAAATAAGAAACCAAGTAAAAATAAACATCGTAATAAAAACAGTATTAGAACTAAAAGAAGATAAATAGTGCGTTTATTTTATATTTAAAGAATTTACTTATTAAATAAGATATCAATGAAAGATGTATTATTATATTCCCTTAAAACTTATTATTCCAATGATAATAATTTAACTAAATTATTGAATATTATAAAATTCAAGAAAAGTGTTTCTTTAAGAATTATTGATTGGTTTGCCACAAATTATTCTAAGAAGTATAATACCATATTTGTTTTATATAAAGATGAAGATGGTAACAAAACACTCAAAGAAACATGTGAAATTTTTTCACAATTCAATGTATATAATTCATATAAATCACAATTGAAAGCTTATTCTAAGAAACGATTTGATCCATTCTGTAGAAGAGAAAGATTAGATATTGAAATCAATGGACATCATTTAAATACTACAATAGGTCAATTGAATTTTTTTAAATGGGTGATTAATAATAATATTATTGATTATATTGAAGAAAATATTATTGAAATAGAAAATGATATGAATTATTCTCTAAAGCAAATAAAACAAAATTATAAAAAATCTGGGTCATCAACCCGAAAACCTAGACAAGAGATATCAAAGTCAGCTCAAAAGTGTTTAAATAAGACGCCATTAAAAGTTTCTATTACATTCGATTAAAAGTTTAGTTGGATGCCTTCTTCTTCTTCTTAACAACCTTCTTAACTAATGGTTGTTCTTCTTCCTCTTCTGATTCAGATTCAGAATCCTCCTTTACTTCTTCTTCATCCTTTGAATCTTCAGATTCCTCTTCAGACTCTACAAAGTTATCAGTTTGTTCTACTGGTTCGCTACGAACTTCCTTAGAATCTTCTTCATCATCATCATCATCAAATGCGTAGCCAGAATATTCAATCGGAGAGTTAACCTTTACCTGCTCGGCCCGCCAAGTGCAACCAAACTTACCTGAAGCGATCCACAAGCCATTACACTTTAGAATCATCTTGACCTTTGTCCCCTTCTTAAACATTGTTTCAAGGTCTACTGATCCATCCCCTTCAAGGACTAGTTCCTTCTTATCTGAATCATAGCAATCACATAGAACCTTACCATCACGCTTTACAATCTTGAAAGCAAAGGTAGGCGCCCACTTTCCATTAGGTTCACCTGTTTCAGAATCAAGTGAAACCTTTACCATACTATTGTATAGCTCCTTAGCAATATCTTCAGATAGCGACTTCTTCTTGAACCATGCTAGTGAATTTACAATACCAGATTCCATAATCTTCTTATCCATATTAAGGAGCATGTCATGGAACTTCTTCATTTGACCATCTTCATTGAATCCATCCATGGAAACCTTAATGTTATACTTACCAGAACCAGGGTTCTTTTCATCGGCATAGAATGTTCCACTGTCATAAGGGACTGTCATCTCAGGACTTTGGACGAATAGAGAGTTACCTTCATAGTTCAAGTAAATAATCTTGGCACCACTTGGAAGTGACTTTACACTTGAGAACGTCATCTTGTTTACATCGACGCTCGAAGGCTTCTGTGGGGTAGCAGTGATGTTGGACATATTTAGTGAGTTTTGTTGTGTTGTAAGTTTTTCTTTTTAGTGTTTTTCTTTTTACTTAGTGTTTTGTTTTGTTCTGTTTTGTTTTGTTCTGTTTTGTTTTGTTTATGGTTTGTTTCTAGTATATAGGCAAATCAAATTTTTAAGTAATTTATCTTAGAGAGTATTTACTTAAATATTTTCAACGGAATAGTATATAAGTTAATGAATTCTGAAAATATAATAAATATAAAAAATTTGGATAATTGTATTCATACTATCGAAAATACTAAATGTTGTAAGAAATCATTTACATGTTATGGTGGATATTGCAAAAAACATAAAGATGAATTTTTATTAAAAGAAGGATTCATTAATCTAGATAATTTTACTGGTGATATCAAAGATTATAAGTTATATGATCTTAAGAAATATTGTAATATTAAGATCTCTAAGTCTCCCAGTAAATTTAAGAAATGTGACTATTTCAAGAAAATTGTGGAATATCAAAGTAAACATATTTATTTATTAAGTAATATTAATTCTGTATTAAAGATACAATCAAATATAAGAAGGTTTAACATTAATAAGAATATTAGATTGAGAGGTTTAGCTTATCTTAATAGAAAAATATGTAATAATGATGAAGATTTCTATACATATGAATCTATTCAAGATATTGAAAATAAATACTTTTTTAGTTATAAAGATAATCAAAATAATTTTTGGGGGTTTGATATAAGATCATTAAAAAAGTTATTAGAAATGAATTATGGTAATCCATATACAACAGAAGCAATACCAGAATCAGTAAAAAATCAAGTAAATATATTAATTAATCATTTGAATCAAAATAATGTGGTGACTGTGATAGAAAATACTATTGTTTCAGATAGAAAAGCATTAGTGAAACAAAAGTTTGTAGATATATTTGCACAAATGGAATATGTAGGATATAGTTGTGATGTATCTTGGATCTTAGAATTAAATAATCACAGATTAAAAAGATTATATAGAGAATTAGAAGATATTTGGAATTATAGAGCTAATCTAAGTGAGGTTACTAAAAGAGCAATTGTACCACCAAATGGTAGATTATGTTCAACCCCTATACCAGATTATAATCACTGTAATGTAAAGGTTGAACTCCAAGAGATGCTAGCCAATGAATTACTGAAAATATGTGGTGCTACAGATCCTGGTAATATGAATTTAGGATTTATGTATTTTATAATCGCTCTAAGTTATGTTAGCAGACCATGCTTCATGATACATAATTGGGTCCAGTCTGTTTTTTAGAAAGATACTTAAAAAATAAGCAAACTAGTCTAGTATAGAGATAGTAAGTGCGGTTGAATTAAAAGAATAAAAAATAAGTAAGAGTATAAAAAATGCCCAGTAACAAGAAAGTATCCGCTCCCAAGAAGAAGGTTGTTAAGAAAGCACCCGTTGTAGAACCTAAGGTTGAAACCCCGGTTCAAGAAACATCTGTTGTAGAAGCTCCACAGAATACTGTTGAGAACTATGCTGATGAATTTACCCATCTGGTTGAACAGCTCAAGGTTCTACAGAATTCCCTTAAGGAACTAACTGTATACACCTCAAAGCTTGAAAAGCGTGTAGCTAAGGATCAGAAGGTTTTACAGAAGCGTGTTAATGGAAAGCGAAAGCGCACGAACAATTCTTCTTCCCCTAGTGGATTTTCCAAACCTGGCCCAGTATCAGATGAACTCCGTGCTTTCCTCAAGTTAGGTGATGGCGAACTAGTCGCCCGCACTGAAGTCACCAAGCGGATCAACGCCTACTGTAAGGAACATGGACTACAGGGTAAAGAAGACAAGCGGGTCCTAAAACCCGACAAGACTCTTAAGACTCTCCTTCGTCTTGGAAAGAATGATGAGCTAACATTCTTCAATCTACAGAAGTATATGAAGGTTCACTTCCCTAACAAGGAAGGTGTTTACCCCACTGCCTAAGATATTAGCTATAAAATTTTAACACTAAAAAATTCCTAATTCTAAGCATGTCATTCTAGTAGTTTTTAACAAATAGTCAGAAGTTGTATTAAGTTTTTTAATTTTTAATTGTTTTATTTTCTTTAAGTAATCCAAATACTTGATTTTATCTTTTAATTTTATAAAATTATCATTATTATTTAAACAGTATTGTAGGAAACTATTTAAACTACAATATAATTCTGTTTTTATTAAGTAATATGCTGTAACATTTGTTTCTTTATTAACATCTTTATTTAATTTTAGTAGGTCTAACACTTTGCTACTCTGAAATTTACTAAATTCTATTTCTGTGGAAACGAAAGCGTCAAAAATATGATAACATTTTGATCTATCTTTACTAATTAATCGTGCTAATAAATAACAGTGAATTAATTCTGCCCATATTTCAGTATAGGCTTCAAATGTGTTCATTTTTGGTGAAGTTATACCGTATCTATCTTTATAATGTTTTACTATATCAGGAGTATCTTGTTTATAATCATAAGATAGACCATGGATTAATTCGTGAATACTTACTTTTACAATTTCTTCTTTGCGCCACACTGTTATATCGCATTCTTCGGGTGATGACCAACATGCCCCCCCATTTACTTCTTCTTTGTCAAAGAAAGTGTCACCATCTAAGAGACGTTTTACATCTAATAAATAATAAGTTAACGTTATATCTTTTACTTTATGGGGTGCTAAATGTGCAGTGAAAGATAAGGCAAACGCTAACGTATCTACTAATAAATCAAGGTCATTTACATTTAAATAATGAATATGGAGGTTAAACGTGAATTCACCTGATTTTATAGTTACTTCTCTGTAATTATCCATAGCTATAATATCTTTTTGTAAATGTTCATCGATAAACGGGTTGTTTGAAACACTTTGATATGATAATGTTTTTTTTTTATCTTTCACTGACACAATTTCATAATCAATATCTACACTTTCAAATAAAGACCACAATTTCTTTAAGTTACCTTTTAAAGGTTTTATGTAAGGAGAAAATGTATCAAATGCTAAATATGAATTTTGTGTTAACATGGTTACTATAAGTTAGATATTATAATTTTTATTCGATCTAATATTTCTATTTACATTTCTATTATTTTTTATTCGTTCTAATATTTCTATCTACATTTCTCTTATTTTTTTTAGTTGTTCTAATATTTCTATTTACATTTCTCTTATTCATTATAATATTTCTATCTACATTTCCCTTATTTTTTTTAGTTGTTCTAATATTTCTATTTACATTTCTCTTATTTTTTTTATTCGTTCTAATATTATTTGATATGTATTTAGGTTTTTTTCTATATGATCTATTTTTTTTATTAGTTCTAATATTTTTTTTAGACCCCCCCCTAGTTCTTTTCTCACTATTAGAAAGTTCAATAATTCTATTATAAAATTTATTAGATTTATTTTCTGCTCCTGATAATATACCTATTCCTATATTTCGTCTATAGTAATCTGCTACTAGTTCTTTTATTCTTTGTACTTTTTGCATTTTGGCTGTCCGCATATCTGTAGAATCCATTATACTAGATGAAATAATATCACTACATTTTATACATAATGAATGATAATATGCATTATATAAATTCTGTAGTGTACCCCTCCAATCTACTATATTTACTAATTCTCTACTAAAAGATATTTTTATTTTAATACCATATAAATCAGCATTAGCTATAGTTGATTCACCTTTTTGAACTAAACCAATTTTAGAAGGGAACTGCTTTGCTGCCAGTGGTCCTAATCTAGAGTCAAAATCGGTTAAATGATCATCGCGTAATCCTGCTATATCATATATATCGAAATTAACATTAGTATTAATAATATAACCTTCTTTATCATAGTTTCCTTGAGGAAACTTTAAAAATAACTCCGATTTTTGATTTATAGCTTCTTCAATTAATTTTTTTGTAATTTCTAATAAATCCGCATGATTTTCAGTTTCACTTAATTTCAATAATAATATATAATCTACTGATAAATCTGTTTTATTATTAACTAATATTAATTGGTCAAACTCCTGCTCTCCTTGATTTTCCTTAGAAACACTTTGCCCCAAAGCACCCTTATAAGATGCATCAATTAATTGTTGATATACACTAATTTCTACTGAAGTGATACGCTTATTTATATAAATATTACTATTATCATCTATAACTAAAAAATATATAGTTTTTTTTTGTATTTTTTTATAATTATCAATTTTTAAGTTACTAATATAATGTAAATCAAGACATTTACCTACTGTAATATCATCTATAATATCATGTGTAACACCAATTTTATGAATACATTCAATCAATCTATCTACCACAAGTTCATAACTTGAATTAATTACATTAGATAATTTACTTTTACTTTCATTTACATAAGCATATGTTAATATGTCTTCGGGTGTATAATTACTGGCGCCCGATGTAATACCTAATATTTTATCACTCATACGTTTATTATAACTTTTTTTTTCCAGCCTAACAGTTCTATCTATTAGAAATTTTTTACCTTGTATAATATTTATACCATTAACTATAGAGGTAATGCGTTTTATATTACCTTCACTAAATAAATTAATTGGAGCAATATCACTAGTTAATGTAAATACAGTATTTTTTTCATCAGATAATACAGTGAATGTTTTATTTTTTAGTTTTTCATATTTTTTATAAACCACATTTTCTCCTTTTAAACTATATAATGATACAATATCTTCTCCATTAATACATATACTAGTAGACGTTATAAATATTAAATCTAATATATCTAATATATAATGCATAAATATGAATATATTGTCATACTTATCCATATTTGCAATATTGTAAATGCGTGCCAATATTTGATATAAACTATGTGTTTGGGGATCTTCTAGATGAGCTGTATCACTCAACTCTAACTTCACTTTTTCAGATAAAATAGAGTATTCATAATTACAAACACCTAGAACATACATCAATTTATATAATATCAACTGTATTGAATATATAATATACTTTTCATTGTTTTCATTGTTATCTTTAGTTTTGTATATATTCATAATGACTTCTATGCATCTGTTTCTATCTATATTATTTTTATTTTTAAAAAAAAAGTCTGATATATTCAATAAATTAGTAATATTGTCTATTAAATATTCTGGATTATATATTTTAATATTTTTATAAAATTTTTTTTCAAATTTACCTAGTGTCATATCCCTGCTTTCCGGAATTATTATAGTTATTAATCTGTTTATTTCAGGTGGTATATTACTATCAGCCATCTTAATATTATTGGCAACCCTATTTAGCTCGGAATATACATCAACCCCAGTTAACTTACCCCTTTTTCCCTCTAAAAATCTATTTATAGATTCTAATATAGTTGTATTCTTTGTCAATTGTCCAACCGATTTATACCCGTTTCTCCAGATATCTAGCAACCCCCCTTCTTCTCCCATAATTTTTACCCCAGCATCTCTGATAAACTCGCTAATTATCCTAATTATTAATCGCGTAATATTAAATAAACTTAACTGATCCAGGCCCCGACCCGATCCTGATGAATTATCTGTTAATGTATTAATTTTATCTATTATTTCACTTATTTTTATTTCATCACCTACAAGAGATATTGTTCCTCCTACTATATCATTCTTGATTAAGTTAGCTATATGTATGTAACTTAGATTGTCTGTCCTTTTTCCTGGACCAGCGTTTTGTCCTACAGAGGGTTCGGGAGCAGTGTAAGGTATAGATTTATCAGCTATAGTAATGAACATTTTACCCAACTCAAATTCTTTCAGCTTATCCGCAATGCCTTTTTTTATTTTATCAACTGTGCCTTCAATATCTTGCTGGCTATTCTCCCAGTCAAAATCAGCCCCCACAAGTGTGTCAATTGTAAAAGCTTGCAGGGGTGGTTTAACTACTTTTTGACTTTTTACAGCATCCGAATTACCCTTACTAAACTTATCTAATAATTGAACGTAAGTTACCTTATCACCTAACTCCGTTTTGTCCACTATATACACATAATCATCAAGGTAATTATCAATATTTGTTTCAACTCCTTCTGACATAAGTCTTTTCGCCTCTTGTTGTTCAGCCAACAGGGTAACTTTCACGGCTTTATCCTCTTCAGACAGTTGAGTCGCCTGTATAACCGATAAATCGGTGGTCGCTTCCGCTGCAAGATCATCTACTACGGCCTGTGTAGCCAAATTTTTTTCCTGTGACGCTAGTTCATCATCTGTTGCTGCATATGCAACTAATTCGAGTTGTGGCACGCCTTTAGAAGTTTTAACCTTAGTCCACCCCTCAACCAAACCTTCATTAAACCCATCCTCTTCCTGATAAGGCCCAATGCGTACCCAGGTGATCCCCGAAGAATCTACATCTTGTCTATCAGTTTTTATTATTTTACCTTTGGTAATATACCCTAATACACCTGATTCTTTACTTGCTCTCTGACGCACCGTCGCACCCTTTACGACACCCTTCACCACCTTATATTTTTGATAGTGTTCTGTTGGTTCTCCTCCTTTGTAATATCGTTGGTTTTTTGAATAATTACCACCACTTGATTCATAATTTGGTAGTAAATTTTTATCTAATCTCATAATATTATATAATACATTGAATTCATTTGATATAATTTCATTGGGTATTTCATCTAAATTTTTTGATTTAATATTAAATGTATGATTTTCTTTCAATAAATTAGTTATTTTAGCTAATTGTTTTTTTAAAAACATTATATTATATTTTTTTTTGTTGATATTAAATAAACAATTACCATTATTATAAAATTTACGCGCTATACTTAAAGGCAGTGGTATATAAGTTGTATCTAAATATTTATTATCACCTGTTGCTTCTATATCTCTAATACCTATATTAATTATTGTTATATAACATAAATTTTCTAGAGGGTTTATGTCCGTTTCTCCGTGATCAATACCCATTTTACAAATTTCTAACTTTAATTTAAATGATGATTTTAATATATTAAATATTTTATTACATTTATCTCTATTATTATATTTATCATCTAATAAGAACATGGTATTTATAAAGTTAGTATTATTTTCATCTTTTACTATTCTTCTTAATTCATCTATTATATACACTCTTATATCCACGCTTATATCCTCTACTTGATTTGCCGCGGTTGTAGGTGTGGGTATAGGTGTGGGTATAGGTGTATCCTGACCTGAATTCATACCACCAGAGAAGCCTGAGACCCCAGCTAAGACTGGATTATCCCAACCTTCACCCTGTGTCCGTGCCATTTCCTCTTTCAGTGCCTCGGTCATCGTTGCACTTCCGGGTTCCGGTAATCCAGATTCTCCTGTATATTGTGGAGACGGGGTGGTGGCCGGTTGAATCGGTTCTAGAGTCAGTTGTGCCTCCACCTGCGGTTCCATTTCAGGTTCCTCCACCGGGGTCATCGGTATAGAATACCCCTGTACATTGTATTTGTATTTTTTATTTATTAGACCTTTCAGGGTATCATCTATACCGGTGTATGGTAATTTCCAAAAATACTGTTCTAATTTTAATAGCCTGTTAATAAATTGTATATGATCTGTATCTTTAATTTTGTTAATACCTTTAATATTGTTATTATCAATAACTTCACTATCTATGTCTATATCACTATCCTCTGAATTAGTATTAAAATTTTCACCATATATTGATTGTAATTCACTTATATCTTCGTCTGTCAACTCAAGCATTCCCTTAATTAAGTTATTAACTTCACCCATTTTGTCACTTTTAACAAATCTATCATATTCAATTAATATATTTTGAAGGTATTCTCCAAATTTTAATAAATTACTATAATGTGCTGATTGAATATTAGTTTTTAATTGTGTTAATTTTTCATATAAATTATCAAATTTTTCTTTTGATTTTATTGATTCATCTTTTTTCATATCCTCTAATTTCTTTATTTTTTCATCTATTAGTTCAATTTCCATCTTTTTAACTTCATCATAATTACCTTGTTTCCATTTCCGTACCATATAATGCCATAATCTCTTTCCACTAAGTGGTTTAGGTCTATATAAACGTCTGTTCTTAATCTTTGACAAAAGCTTAGAGAATATATTTGGGTAACCACCCTTTAATATATTAGGTGTGGTACCACCCGTAGACACATATGAACCTATGTGAGAACAACAACCACTAAATGCTATTAATTGAAAAAAATTTTGAAAATCTACTTTTTTTGGAGTTGTTTTATTTATTTCTACAAAATCAACTAAATTTTCATAATTACCAAGTTTATCTAAAGAATTATATTTAATAAATTCTTGATTTATTAATGCATCAAGTCTTGCTTGTACTTTATTATATAATTTATTAACACATGAATTTATATTACTAGTTAATGAATCATAATCATCTTTAATTAGTAGATCATTTATTTCATATTTACATTCAATATTAAATAATTTACATAATTCAATATTATGCAATAAATCATTTATAACATTAATATCATAAAACCCCTTTACTGAAAGTAATCCTACTTTTGATTTATAATAACCTTCAAAAGCCTTAAAAATTGAATTAAATGCCCCTAAAATGACCCTTGCAAATGGATCTTTTAATACCATTGATAATTGTCCTATACCACTAGATGCTAAAATGACACCTTGTAAAAGTCCACCTTCCTCAAACCCTTGATTAAATAAATTAATAGGATTAATATTATCTCTAGAATCATTAAAATTTTCTAAAAAAGATATAATAATATCATTATCACCAGTTTCTGCTTTGCCCGCAGCTACAGCCGCATCCGCATCTCTTGTGGCATCTTCTGCCGCTTTTGTTGCAGAAGCAGACATCGCCGCAGCTGTTGTTGCAGCAGCATTTGCTACTTCATCGCCAGGAGATGCATCAGATTCAGCTTTAGCTAATTCTGCCTTTTCTGCTTTCTCATCAGCCACAGCTTTAGCTTCATCAGCATCTGTAGTAAGTTTGGTTATATTATGTCTTACATCCCTTAATTCATCACCATCATAATTAGATGTTAAACCAAATAAATTTACTTTATCTGAATCTCCTTCTAATATTTTTATTAGTTCACTGTAGCTACCTACAGCTTCTATAGCTATTTTAACCATTGTAGCCGAATAATATACATCCAATGAATCCATATTTAAATATTTAATATTTTCATATTTTAAAATTTTATTGATTTTAGAGTTACATATAGGCATGTAATTCAATATATCATAATAATATTTAATATTTAGTTCATCTAATTGATCAAGTCTACTAGATAATGTATTTAGTTTCCCTATAATAGTCATATTTTCTTCACCAATTTGTGACGTATCTCCTAAATATAATCCGTCTGAATTCCATAATTTAGATATTCCACTTCTTTTAAATTCCTGGATATCATCTATAGTATAATAAATTTCACCTATACGATATGTAATAGTCCTTACTTTATCTGAACTAGTCGTCAATATATTATAATCATCTACAGCCGTCGAATTTTTGTCAAAACCTAAACCTTCTATAATACCTACATCCGCGCGCCCATTTTTTTTATACAATACTTTATCATTAATAGTTAATATATGGTTACCTCTCTTAAATTTTCTATAAATAGTTTTAACTCCGGGACTAAATGCGTCAATTTCCTCCATATATGCATAATTACATACACCTCTATTTATTAACAACTGTCTAATATGCGGTATAACAATTTTAATGCCTAAATATGATTTTAGATAATTAAAATATTCATATTTTTTTATAAACTTAAATATCCCCATTATTAAGTAAAATTCTTTATCTGGATTTTCTAATAAATATGTAAATAACGTTAACCAATTTTGGAATATAAATATATTCGATCGCATTGGAGGCGCGGACTGTTGTGGTTGAGGAGTATTTAATGGGTCCAATCTTAACTCTCCATCGACACCCGACCCCCTGCTAATTCCTTCTTCTCCACCCTGTGGTGACCCCTCTCCCATTCTATTCAGATCTTCTAACAGAGGTATATCCCCCTCTTCCATCCTACGAGTATCGGCCGATAACTCGCTCAATTCATCAGAGCCCTGTCCTTCTCCCAACGGCTTATCTTTGAGTAGCACCACCTCATCTACCGCCTTATCAACTATTTGCTCAACATAATCATTTACATATTTATGGTATCTATATTGATCGGTTGTTTTTAATTCTAGTAGTTTTTTAAGATAATCAACAAAACGTTCTTCCCTACCCGCTATTTTTTCATAATTAATTTTTATATTATTAAATAATCTACCATTATTTAAATTAATATCTTCTTCTGTAATTGGAGTGTTAACTAAAGTATCACCAGCCATGCTCCCACGCTCATGTAAATCCGTAACTGGTTGGTGGGGGGAATCTCCACCATCTAATATTTTTTTTTTTATACGATTTAATATTTGTTCTTCACGTGTATCTCCTGGGCATTCTTTGTAATGATTACAGACAATTTCACCATCTAATAATAACCCTTCAGTTAAAATAAGGATTTCCTGGACCATTATATAATATAATATATATTTTATAAATTATAAACAGGTAAAGTGGGATCAATAAATATTTCTTTTTTATGAAATAAGTTTCTCATAATTTCTTTGTTTGAATCATCTATACAACCATGCTGGATTTGATAGATAATATGAAGACTTCCTCTAACTTTAGTAAACGGGTTATAGAACCCGTAGGTGCTGATAGATGATTTCTTTTTTTTAGTTAATTCAGAAGCTACACAGCATATTTTGAATTTATTAGGTAAGCGAAGTTGAAAAATTGAACCATAATAAACTTCATATAAATCTATTTTTTTAATATAATACAAATCATATCCTTTTTTGTAATAATTTTCATTTGTTAATGTCATTAATTCTAACTTAATAGTTGATGAAAGATCATTAAATAAATAGATATTATAATCACTATCTATGATAAATAAATGATAGAATCTTTTCCTCGTTTTAACTATTATGTGTTTATAAACTCTATTAAACACATCTTCTAATGAACGTTTTAAGTGTAATGTAATGTTATCATATAATTGTGTAGCATCTATATATTTGATGTTATCGGTCTTAATTAATTTTGTGGAAGTGTTCTTTTTTTTTGTAGTATTACTTTTGAATAAACTATTATTTTTAAACAAATTATACAGATTTACTTTTGACCTTGTATTTTTAGGAACATTGTAAAATAAATTCATCATTAAGCGAACTTCTACTGAATTAATAAAAGAATTATAATACTTATAAATTAAATCATAATCTTCTTGTGTAAATGTATAGTTGTTACCCGATAAATCTATATCGTATTGATGTCGCTTAATAGGATCCATTAAAGTTTCATAGGCTGTTTGAATTTCTTTAAATTGTTCTTCATCACCACCTTTATCAGGATGATGTATTTTAGCATATTTGTAATAATGTTTTTTTATTTCATCAGTGGTAGCCGATTCAGAAACATTCAATAGTTCATAATAATTCATGTAATTAGATAGTATAGTATTCTAAATGTTTAAATAAACTATAAATGATATATTCAAGATATAACGGTTTTCTATAAGAATACCCGTATAAATGATTAACATCTACTATATCTTCAATAGCATTGTATTTAACTTTATTAGGTAAAGTAATACTTTTACATATTTTTTTAACTATATATTGCTGTAGTTCAATAGATGAATTATGATTCATGTAATACATATAACATAATTCTCTTATATCTTCTATAGTCTTTTTATTTAATCCCAAACCTATAAATTTTAGAAGCTTTTGATAAGTTATCATTATTGTTTCATCATTATATGCTTTTATAGGTAAACTGAATATCAAAAATCGATTCCGAATATTAATATCTAGTTGATTTATTCTTTTACTATGTATGATGAATGATGATGTTTCATATGATGATTCAGCTATACTTTTAATCTTGAGTGTTAAAGATTTATTTAAATTTTGAACATTCAATAAAATGAATACTTTTTTTCTTATTTCAGAATTATAAAAATTTGGTGAAGAAGTAAAATCTATAATTAAATTAATTAAATCAATTTTTTTAGTTGGTTTATTATCTATTAAATAAATATCATTTGATTCACTATATTCAATATTATGCGATACCTTTTTATCTAATTTTAGTGAATTAAATATTCTAGTATCGTTACCATGAACTATTATATTTAAGTTACGGTTTACTAATAATTTACTAAAAATTGATTCATTGAATATCATAGATTAAAAAGATAATATGTGTTTAAATAAATCATTTTAAACAGTATATAAATCATGGGATACCTATCAATAAAAGAACTAGATGAAAATAAAATACACATACATAATACAAGTAATTATTATTCATTGAGTTATAAGCAAACTTATGTTAAATTATCATCAATATTAATAGAACTAAATAATGTATCAGTGAATATTAACAATGGTTATTACATCACTATTAAAGATGAAAAATCTATTAATGAATTAAAGAAATTGGATGATTTTTTAATCAAAAATATATTTAACTACAAAGGTATATTACACGAAAATGATTCCGAATATTATTTATATCTTAAAAAAAATGAATACTTAGATAATTTTATGGAAGATTTTACTAATGAAAAAATATACATTAATATCATAAAACTTAAAAAAACTGCGTCACATATCTTTCCTATTGTTTATGTGCTATAGTAAATGAACAAAGAAGATGAATTTAATCAAAAATCATTAAAATTATTAGCCGATCCATTTAAACTAAAAGATAGTAAATATATTCCTAAAAATACAGATAAATTAAAAGATGAAATAGAATCTAAATTTAAATGTAGGCTTAGTGATAAATCGTATGATTACATATTACAAGAAATAGAAATATTAGTAATTGTAGATAGTTTATTAAATGATATTATAAATCAAGTAAGCCCAGATCAAAATCCATAGAAACAGCTTTATTCTTAGATTGAATTATTTTTTTTATTTCACTTTTATCTATTTCACCATATTTAACAAGATATAAAGATGCTATAAATGGTGATATATTTGTACCATCAACACAACAAATTAATATATGATGATCCTCTAAATTAGAGTCGATAAAATTTAATATCTTATCTTTATTTTGTTTAATTGTATCAATTGAATTATAAAGGTTGTTGGGTAAGGGTATCCTAATATTTTGAACATCTTTATGTTCGCTAAATTTATAATCAATAGTACAATTTATTATTAATTTTATTTGATTATCTTCTATAAATTTTTTATTATACATGATATCTATATCGCCTATCCATAATCCAGATAATACTTCTGTATATAACATTTAACAATAAATTTGATTAAAATTACTTAAAAATAACACAAAACTTTTAAGTGCTTAACTATGGATGATTTCTTTAGTTCTTTAGATGAAATATCTGAAATGAACAAAGAAATCATAAAAACCTGTTGTGATGATACTGATAACCATTTACTAGGTGAAGGTATGGTAATATGTAAATGCTGTAATAATACTATCTCTAATATAATTGATAGCGCTGAATGGAGGTTTTACGGTGCCAGTGATTCTAAATCAAGTGATCCAACAAGGTGTGGTATGCCAGTTAATCTACTTTTACCCCAATCATCTGTAGGTTCATTTATTTCTACACGTGGTAGTAGGGGATATAGTATGAACAAAGTTCGTAAATATCAACAATGGGGTGGTATGCCATATGCTGAAAGAACTTTACTAAAAGTATTTCAAGAAATTTCAAGAGTTTGTAAACAAGCGGGTATCCCTGAAATGATAATTAAAGAAGCCCATGTATTATATAAAATTGTATCAACTACAAAGATAACTCGTGGTTCAAACAGAAAGGGTATAATTGCGGCATGTGTATACTTTTCATGTAAAATTAATAATGTCCCCAGATCTACAAATGAAGTAGCATCTATCTTTTCATTATCAGGGACTATTATGACTAAAGGTTGTAAGAAATTTCAAGAAATAATGCAATTAAATAAAGTTGATATTAATAGAATTCATAATACAAATACAATTAATATGGATGATTTTATAGATAGATTCTGTTCAAAATTAGAACTTAGTGAAGAAGATATATCTAATATAAAACATATATCTTATTTATCTCAAGTATATAATTTAATAAACGATAATACGCCACCATCTATGGCCGCGGGATGTATCTACCTATATATTAAAGAAGTTGAATATGATATTCATAAAAAAACTATTTCAGATGTTTGTAAAATATCCGAAGTAACTATTAATAAATGTTATAAGAAATTAGAAAATCATAAAGATAAATTGATTATTTAGATAGTATTATTTATATAGGGACAAATGTATTAATAACAAAAAAAGCGATAACTACACATACTGCTTTAATAAATGTTGCCTGAATATTTAAACCTCCTGATTCTGTTAAAAACATCGTTAATCCCTCCATCTTGAATAAGTTGTCAACTACGTCTAAATTCATAGAAACCGCTAATACAAAAATAATTAATAAACTCTTCCAGTCACCTTGTAGTTTTTCTAAAATAGATTCATTAGAAGTATCTTTTTTATTTTGATTCATCATTGCTTGCTGTTGCATCATCATCTGCTGCTGCATCATTGCTTGTTGCCTTTGAGCCAGCATCGCTTTATGTTGTTCAGGTGACACCTGTTGCGGTGGCCCACCCGCCTGAGGTATACTAGGTTGCTGTGGTTGCTCAGTAGGTTTATTATTAAGATCATTTAGTATAGAATCAACTAACCTTGAATCTTCGTCATTCATTGAATTACCACCTAGTTTATTAATAGGAGTCCCCTGTGACATTTTTATAACTTAAAGTATTAAATTATTATTAATTTGTAAACGTATTATCCGGTTTCTTAGTTATATATGTGAAGGCAACTAATGCTGAAATTATACCGAATATTAATGTGCTATCTATTTTGTTTTCTAACATTCTTTACTTAATGGAAATATAAAAAGTTTAAATGATAAAATAATTATATTAATTACTTATATAATGGATTTCGGACAATTTAGATCAGATAGACAAGAATCTGCCAGAAATATGATGTATCAAAATTCTGGTTATCAGTTTGAAAGGAGGGAAAAGAAAACATTAGTCTTAGATATTGTGGATACCGCATCTGTAGCACCATTAAGCACCACAACTGAATTTACTGTAGATTTATTTGAACCATTAACAGTTGATAAATTATCGGATGTTTATATCGATAGTGTTTCTACATTTAATAGTTTATTATGTGACACTTCTAATAGAACCGCATTTAGTTTAAAAATAAATGAATTTAATGTTAATTCAAATGTGGCATCTACTTCATCGGGGCAACAAATATTCAATAAAATAATAATACCCAATGAAAATAATGATGTAGGTGATGTTCATTCAGTCGTAATTCACAAAGGTAAAAAAATGAACTACGTTTGTTCTATTAATCCAGGAAAAATTTCTAAACTAACAGGTAAAATAACTGATTTAGGAACTGGTTCTATGTTTTCTACATCTACAAGCAGTGCTGATGGTGGAAGATTACATTATGTTAAATTAGCTACTGCTGCTACTCAAAATGTTGATATAGGAACAGCATTATCATTTGCCGGCGGAACATCTGGAACAGGTAATTTTGTAACAGCTTTCTACATAAATGAAGGATCTACTGATTTATATTTTTATTCAGCGGGTTCAACAGTTGATACACCAGGATCACTGGGTGCTATTACATCTACAGGTGGATTGAGTGGTATTAATACTGATACTAGTTATTATCGTATAGGTGATTTTCCAAGATTCACTGCTGAATTTATTATAGAAGCAAGACAATAATTATTTTATATACTATATTATAAAATGACAAAAAAAAGAACTTCAAGAGTTACAAAAAGAACTTCAAGGGTTACCAATAAAAGAAGATATAGGGGGGGGTCCCGTGCCACACTTATAGCACATCTTAACACCGTCAACCGGGTAATAGTTGATATATTAAATCATATACCAGAAAGCAGTGGTATCAAAGAAACAGCTAGTTATGAACAATTAGTAGAAGACATGGAATATAAGCCCCCCAGATTAGCTAATTGGCAGCGAGGAGCGGCCCCAGCTTTGCGCTTGTGGCAATCTTTGAATTCGTTTGTAAAATCAGAATAGAGATAGTGTATTATTATTCTTCATCACTATCCATCAGATATCCCTTGATTGGCTCTTGAACTGTGAAAACTTTCTTTCTTGGACCACGCTTCCTACTTTGTATCTTCTGTTTAACTTCTTCATTACCTACTTCACGATAATGAACAACTTCTGACCAAAATTTAATAATATCAGGGACAACAGAATTCCACCATACCTTATCCCTTCTAACTAAAGTACATTCATAACGTGTTATCTTCCACCATTTTTCATTGGTACAAACACCTCTTTCGCCAATAATCTTATTTTTCCAGTTCAAGATATCATCTAATGATGCTAACCAAGGTGAAAATTCATATTCTATACCTTCTTCAGTTTCATAATCTAGAACTAATCCTTTCGGTAAGTTATCACTAGTGTATCCTTTCACCAAACCATCATTAACCATAACATCACTTTCATATTCCGTAACATCATTATATTCTTCTAATTTAACTTGTAAGAAATCACATTCTTCCAAATCACAAACTTCAAGTTGTCCTTGCATCTGCATCCAATAATGTTTAGGAACTTCTTTTGTAAACACCCTTTTAGGAGGACACTTGATTTCCAACATTCTACCAACTAATCCTGGTGGTGAATCTATATCGGTTATTCCATCAGGTGAAGCACCAAATACAGATAACTTTGGATGAGGAATTAAACCAAATTCTACAATTTTCAAATTATTTAAATGTTCATAAAACATCGTCGCAACAGGTTCATACTTCACCCCCCACTGCATAATATCTCTGGATGCTTTAGATATAGTATCTTTTTGTTCACTAGTTTTAGCTAACAATAGACCATCACGTGTTTGAAAATGACCCTTGCCTAAGGCATCTGCTAAAGAACTAGCTGTTAATAAGTTTTCCCTAATTTTATACCATTCTTCTGACCTTTGTTCAGGTAACTTTAGTAGTTTTAATTCAATCATCTTATTATAAAGATGATCTCTCTTATCATGTAAACGCTTGATTGTGTCTAATGATTTCTGAAACCAAAGTTCAAAGTATCCATCGATATAATATTCAATATCTGGTGTTAAAATATCTTTGAATTCATTTAGAATACATTGCTTATAATCAACCCTTACTTTTACTACACGGGTATCATCTTCCAAATTATCTGTGTCAATGGATACATTTGTTAATTCCCTTTCTAAAACTTCTACATTGTTTTCAAAATAATCATTTATTTTAGTTAAGTCCATAATAAGTTATTTATGAGTTAGGTGTTTAAGTATTTTATCAAATTTACAAATCAATTAACTGGATAACTACTCCTATCATAGAATAAACCAGGTGCGGTGTAAGGTTGTGTATATTCAGATAAAGATGAATTATGTCTAAAAACACATGATCCACCTGGACAATATTGTTGTGATTCTATAGTTTGTAAATCTGATGGGAAGTAATGCTCAGTTAAACCATCCATACCTTTACTCTCTAAATTTTTAATAGTACCATTTGATGTAGTAGCTGGATAGTATTTATTCAATAAACTTGTTAACGATAATACATTATCAAGTTCATAATTCTTAACATCCATTTTAGAAGCATCGACCGCAATAACTTTATGTTGTTCTCTGTATTTATTGTCTAATAATGCGCCTACATTTTCTTTAAAATTATTACGATCTAGTAAAATACCTTGTTCATTAAATACTACATCAAATCTATTCACAATATTGTTGTTAGACGCATAATTTGTATTAACTGAATTAACTAATATTTCACCATTCAGAACAACAAAATCTACAACAATATTTACAGTGTAATAATTATTTTTTGAAACAATTGTAGCATCTAAGATATATCTTTTATTACCTAGAGAATCCGTTTTTTCATAAACATTATTTAATTCTTGTAGTTCATAAATATCGTCTGTTAGGCCATAGACACTCTTAAATATTTCATTAATTAAATTCTTAAATTTACTTTTCATATCCGCCGTAACCGTATTTCGGGTATAGAGTCTAACATTACAGTTACCTGTTAAACTAATTTTATCACCTCTAGAAAAATCACTTAAAACTGAATTCAAGGCATGTTTGGGTTTACTATGTGTTGGTTTATCTTGAATTGATCGTAATGGTATAGTTTTAAAATGATCCATAATTAAATATCCAACAAAAATAAAAAATACTATTATAATTATTTCTTCCATATATTATGATGCTAGATAATATTATTTATAACCTTTAATTTAATTATTTAAGATAATAAGTCCTTTATTTGAATTCAACATTTTTGTAATGAAATAATAGCATATTGAAATATGTTCCCGGGATCTAGCACCCGTAATCATAACTTCACCACTCATGAATACTACTATAGTTATCTTTTTACATAAACCATCGCCTTGACCACAACCTTTCCCATTACAACACTTACTACATTTACATATACCAGCATTAGATGTACCTTCTGTATCTTTGTTATAATAGTATTTAATATTTACACCCGGATAAATACATGGTTCATAAGATGAATACATTCCTGCATCAACAATTTCTCTATGAACAACTTCCCTCTTAACCTTATATCCTATAGAGAAATCACTGTTAATCATCGCAATATTAAATGGTTTATATTCTATCTCGCTGTTATTCAAAATTTTATTTTCAGATTCAACATCTAACCTCAAAAGATAAGGTAACAATTTACTTAGAACCTTTTCACCGTGGTCTTCATACTTTAATCCTGTCATTTGAATTTTACCATTATTAAACATCTTTACATTTACTATCTTATCACAATTAACATGAAGTGTAACTTGATTAAAGAATGTTTTTTGTTTCTTGGGAACACGTTGTTTTCTTTTCTTTTTATTAGACTCACCTTTGGTTCCTAATGAACCGTGTTGGATAAATGTTAAAACATCATTAATTACAGCATTCTTATATAAATTGTCTAAATTTATATCAGAATTAATAGCTGAAACAGCAGTCATGGTGGATATCCTTAAGTTATCCATAGTCTACTTTATCAAGATAAAAAATCTTTAAGTTAAAAAAAATCAAATTTATGTTTTATATTTTACCTTTCAACACTTCTTCAACATACCGAGTGTATCTTAGCATTTTTTTCATGGTAAATGTTTTATCTAAATATTCCATTAATTTTTTAGGATTTAAATCTGGATTCAATATTCTATAATGTAAATATAGGATAGACCATGTTACACATAATCCAGAGAAAGCATCTAACCTAACTTGTAAACCATCTTCTGGTTCATATTTAGATGGAGGTATATAGGTAAATTCTGGTAAATTCATTCTTACAAATTTATGAACGTTTTTAGATACTTTAAAGTAAGCTCTACTTATACTCTCTAATTCACTTTCATTACTCCTTGCCCCGTGTGGTTCAAACAATTCTACCGTTTTCTTTTTAGTATCTATTATAATAACATTTGCGTGCGTTCCTACATTAGGAATAACTATTTCTAAACTAATTGGGACTAATCGTTTAACCATACATTTATTTAATTCATTCATAAAATTGTCTTTACTAACAAAAGGATCAACTGGTTTAACTGATTCTAAATGAGATTTAATAGAATCAATACCTGTAAAAAAATGAACTTTCATAAATGAAGGTAACCATTTACTTTTATCGGGTATACAAACTATCTTTTTTAATTTATCATCTCTACTAATAATTTTTTGTATGAAAGCAAATGTATTATAATATTTTTGATAATGATAATTTATAGAACCTATACTAGCTTTACTACCTAAACTAACTTTATCTGCTAATGGAACATCCACAATATTTAACTTTTTGGTAATCTTTTTTTTTGTTTTAGATTTTTTATTTTTCTTTTTAGTTTTCTTATCTACCATCGCCAATTTATTTTTTGCCATATATTATTCAATATATATTTATTCAGCGCCACCAACTTCTGTCGGTTTAGATTCTTCAGTAGCAGAATCAGTAGCAGAATCAGTAGCAGAATCAGTAGCAGGTTCTTCTTTGACAACAGTAGTTCCTTCAACTTCTGAGGGTATTTCATCAGTGGTTACTGTTTTTGGTTCTGGATCAGGGGATTCACCTACAAGAGAACCTAAATCAGGCATACCACCTTCTCCACCCATAGCACCACCCATCATTTGCATCATCTTCATCAAATCCATATTACCAAATTCTTCTTCACCCTCTTCATCCTCATCATCTTCATCATCCTCATCATCAGCAAACTGTTGTACTAAACGATCCTTGTTCATATCATCTGATGGAGAATACATATAAGTTAATGATTCCATAGCATCACGTAAAAGGTCGCGGTCCATAGCAAAACAGTATCCTCCCTTAATCATAGATAAAATTACTTCAATCATAGAATCATAATCTTCTACCACTAATTCACCCTTAGTTACAAATTCATTAATAGTTTCATAAACATTATCAGAAGTTACTTTCTTGATTTCAACCATTTTTATAATATAATTAATATATAAATTATTATAAATTTACGCATTAAATATTAGTACCGACCATTGATTATATCCGTAAATACTCTCATCGATGGTCTGAAACCATGTTCAGAATCAATTAAATTTAAACAATTTGTTTTATTCATTAATTCATCATCTATTAAATTTTTGTAACCTAAAATTATATCTATTTGTTCTACTGTATATTTCTTAGATTTCTTAGATTCATCTGAAACATATTCATAATCTAATTGTTTTCCTCTAGATGTATTTTTCCATCCATGGATCAGTAAGCCTCCATAAGTTACTTTAGAATGACAACTTTTACATAAAACTACTAAATTATGTTTTTTGTTTTTATGATGATGATCTATCATACCGTTTTCATCGGCTATACATTGTTCTTTAATATGATGGGTTTCTTCTGGTAAACCCCCACATACTTTACATTCATCCATAAATACCTTTGAGCTATATTGTGATAACTTGGTTGAGACTAAATACTCTTCTTTATTTTGAAGATAATTTAAAATATCTGAACAACCCTTTGTAAATTCTTTAGGCATACCCATCGCTTCACATACTGTTAAACCATAAATAGGTGGTCCAGATCCTTCACATAATTTCCTATCATAAACTAGAATACCATCATCGCATCTAATTTTTAGATGGTATATATTTAGATTTTGTATTTCTTTTATTACAGGTATTCCTGTTAATTCATGTAAATGTGAGGTTATCATAAAAGATACATTTTTATCTGATAATGTTTTAATACTATTAGAAACAATCGCTAAGGCAGATGATGATTCAGTTCCAGAACATAATTCATCACCTAGTATAAGTGAATTTTCATCACACATTTGAAAGATTGATCTGAGTTCCATTACCTCAACTGCAAAAGATGATTGAGACCTAAATATATTATCATTATTTAGAATTCTAGTGAATATTTGAGTATACGGTTTAAAACGGAATGATGAACAAGCTACATAGAATCCCGCTTGTGCTAAAATAATATTTAGACCTATTGCTTTCATTAAAGTAGATTTACCACAAGCGTTAGTTCCAAATAAAAGTATACCATCTTTGTTACCTTTACCCAAGGTAATATCATTAGTAACATATTCTGTATCAGCTGATATTCTTTCAACTATTGGATGTCTCATACCGGTAGCATCTAAACAAGCTTTTTCTGAATCTACTAAAACAGGTTTAGAATACTGGTAATCTACAGCAACCTTTGCTCCAGCACACGTTACATCAACTTCTGATATAAATTTATGAATTCTTAATAACATATCTTTGTATTCTGAATAAATCGTATTTGTGATTTGTTGCCAGTAAATTGAATTTAATTGTTTTATTTTTTCTGTATTAGTATATAATTCATCTGTTAAATTCTTAATTTCTTCTGATTCAATGAAAACATTACTATTATCTTTATTTGAAAATGTAAATGAAGATGAATGTATTTGATAGACTATATCTCCTTTAGAATCTCTGATATTTATCATTTGATTTGGTATATTTTCAAAGCGTTTACTTAGAATCTTAGATCTATTCTTTGTACAGTATAAAAAGTAACCCATCTTATCATTATGATCAAATTTACATGCCCCTTCTTTATTTGAATCAATTATATTCGATAATCTATTACTGATAAATTCTAGATTTAATCTTGCTAATTCTGTAATTTTATAAACTTCATCTAAATCAGGATAAACACCTTGTTTAAAATATGGTTTATCTGTAGAAATCATATTCTTAAAATTAAATATATTGTTAATGTGTTCATAAAACTGCTTGAATTTACTAACATCTTCAATATATTCTGAAAAGTAATCAGAAATAATATCAGTTTTATTCAAAATATCAATTATTCTAATAATAAAATCATAAGATAATTTAGTGTTTAAAAAAAGTTGTGGCGTTAGTGTGTCCATACCTAATTTACGCAAACCCTTTTCTGTATCAGTTAGTTTACAAATATCTGATTTTAATTCTTTATAAAAATTATCTTTAATAAACCGCTCAACCTTAGAATATCGTAAATTTAACACACCCGGTTCTATAGACGGATACAATAATCTTTCTTTTAGCAACCTCTTACCGCCAATAAATCCACATTCATCACATATTGAGTATAATGATTCATTTTTACCTTTATAATATGAATAATTTTGAATAACATTTAACTGTCTAACACCATTAGCTGCTATAGATAGATGGTTGATATCATTGATTTTATTAGGGTAGTTAATATTTTTTATGACATCTTGTTTTTGTTCATAGATATACTGGAGCATGTAAATATATGAATTCCTTAACTGAGAACAATGAATCATATTTATCTCCTCTATAGGTGTAATCTGTGATTCAAAATTGAATACTTTTTGTAGAAATTCATTTTGATAAACAATGCCTTCAAACGTATTTTCGGTATATTGATTTATCTGAACATTCAGTGTATTAACATCCCAATAATTCATAATATCATCTTGTGTTAAATTAAAATTATTCGTTTGAAATAAATATTCTTTTGGTGAATAATAATTTATTAATCTACTTAATTCATCTTTCCAATAATCTTGGTCTAACTTTTTATCTATTTGATAAACATAATTATTTCCTGTACTAACATCTATTATAGATATTCCTACAGCTATAAATGTTATACTAATTTTTTCTATGAATACAGACATAATATTACTGGTTACACTATCAGAATAGTCCATAAATGTTCCTGGACTGAGGACTTCTTTAACATCTCTTTCAGCACCCGAACCTTCGCTCAACTGATCTACTAAAACAATATGATATCCATCATTAATTAATAGTTTTAAAAATTTATCAGCATATGGTACCTGAAATCCACCCATTAACATATTATTTGTTTTATTTGCTACAGCAATATTCATAATATTATTACAAATATGATGAATATTTGTTTCTCCTAATTCTTCTTCATCATTCAAAATAGCATAAATTTCATAAAAAGAACCAACTTGCATAAGGACAACTGTTTTTTCACCATATTTTTCTTTGTATTTATGTAAGTAGTGACAATATTCTTTAAAAATAGATGTTTTAGATGCCCTTTTTGTCTTTGAACTATTCATAACCTGTATAAATTTATCCTGTATTCTTTAAACATTTAAACGCGTTAATATTTAAAGAAATAAATAATATTTAAGTTATTAAAATGGACATAGTTTCACAAAAAATTAATTATACCTTTAACATTCAAACAGTTCAATCTGGAGCTTTCCGAATATTGGTAGAAGCATTAAAAGATATATTAACTGATTGTAATTTCATTATTGATAGTTCGGGTATTAAGTTAATTGCTACAGATAGTAGTCATAATGTTTTAATACATATGAAATTACACGCTGAAAACTTTGATTTCTATGAATGTAAAGAACAATGTATCATAGGTGTTAACATGACTAATATGTATAAATTAATTAAGACTATGGGTAATTCAGACATCTTAACATTGTTCTTAGAAAACAATAATAACAACACTTTAGGTATTCAGATTAATAATAAAGAAAAGAATTCGCAGACTATTTATAAATTAAATCTCTTAGATATCGCCAATGAAAATATCCAAATTCCTCCCGCCACGTTTGAAACTGAATTAACACTCCCTTCATCAGATTTCCAAAAAATTATTCGTGATATGACAAATATAGGAAATTTAATTGAAATTAAGAGTGTTGGTTCAGAATTAATACTTAGTTGTAATGGTGATTTTGCTTGCCAAGAAACCTGTTTATGTGAAACAAATAACGGGCTACAGTTCTCCCAGTCAGCATCACCTGAAACACCTATTCAAGGTATTTTCTGTTTGAAGTATCTATTATTATTCACAAAGTGTACCAATATGTGTAATCAGATTCACATCTATATTAAGAATGATTATCCATTAGTAATAACATATTCTGTTGCTAACTTAGGTGATATTAAATTATGTTTGGCACCTAATGTTGCTTAGAAAGAATTAATTTATTTTTCAACTATATTATCTTTAATCATACAATCTTTTTCTAGTAAACAAGGTGAAACTTCTTTCATTAAATCGGTGTATTTACCCTGTTTATTTCTCATCCATAATTTAGCGATATTGAATTCTTTTTTAGGGGCTACTGAGAATCCATTTAATTCTTCATGATTATCTGGATCAATTAAAATATCTTCAGTTATACAATGTAATAGTATTTTACAAAATTCTTCTTTAATTGTTTGTCCTGGTATTTTAAATGATATACAACATCCTTCACTATTATCTGGGTCTTCCCAATTCGGAAATATTCCTTCTCTCATTAAAAAAAACATACCATTTTGTAAATGATTTGTTTGAACTGTTTCTTCAAAAATACTGTAATCGATTAAATTTGAAAATGTAAAAAATTTTGTATATGATGATTTTTTCCACGAGTTATCTTTAATTGAATGATACCATAATACCCACTTTTTATTCAATTCCATTTATATATAATAAAGATATTATTTTCTTAAATTATAATTTTCACAATCAGTGTAAATTTAAAACGTATAATTATAAATAGTATTATTTTCTCATTCTAGTTTTTTTAGCTTTACGTTTGGTAACTTTACGTTTGGTAACTTTACGTTTGCTAGCTTTACGCTTGGTAACTTTACGTTTGCTAGCTTTACGCTTGGTAACTTTACGTTTGCTAGCTTTACGTTTGCTAGCTTTACGCTTGGTAACTTTACGTTTGCTAGCTTTACGTTTGTATTTTTTCTTATATTTACCCCCGATATAACCAAGCTTAGTCATAAAAGTATTTAAAACAATTTCATCTCTACGATCAGCATTTTCATAATAATTTAATATATGGAGCGAAGCTTCTGCGAGTCCAGCTTCTCCTAAAGAATTTAGTATTTCATCATCGGTTTCATTTATTACATATACTATACAATATAAGGTTACAAGACTATAGGCGTGGGCGTCGGTATTTAAATTAATTAAATGTTTCAAATTAGGAATTTCATCACACACTATATTTAAAATTTCAGCGTATGTTTTATTTACTAATGCCTCGACAACAATATCTACGGCATTTTCATCAACTGTAGTTGGTTTAGCAATACTAGAAGGCCATGATGAATCTGTATCATATTCATTCATTAAACTACCTAAAGTAGCTGAACTAGCTGAACTAGCTGAACTAGCTGAACTAGCTGAACTAGCTGATCTAGCCAGACCTGCTGGACTAGCTGATCTATCTGATAATTCTAGTAGTTCGTTATCCCCCAGACCTGCTAGACTATGTGGGTTTTGAGGGTCGATTACAGGATCCTCTGGTGAACTGGGGCTAGTAGCGATAGATGATAGACTATATCTATCTGAACTAGCTGAACTAGCTGGACTAGCTGATCTCGTTGATCTATCTGATCTATCTGAACTAGCTGAACTAGCTGAACTAGCTGAACTAGCTGAACTAGCTGAACTAGCTGAACTAGCTGATCTAGCCAGACCTGCTGGACTAGCTGATCTATCTGATAATTCTAGTAGTTCGTTATCCTCCAGACCTGCTAGACTATATGGGTTTTGAGGGTCGATTACATGATCCTCTGGTGAACTGGGACTAGTAGCGATAGATGATAGACTATATCTATCTGAACTAGCTGAACTAGCTGGACTAGCTGATCTCGTTGATCTATCTGATCTATCTGATCTATCTGATCTATCTGAAATAGCTGAACTCGCTGAACTAGCTGAACTAGCTGAACTAGTTGATCTAGCCAGACCTGCTGGACTATCTGGTTCGATAGCCAGACCTGCTGGACTAGCTGAACTGAATTTCAAATCGTTAGATGCTTCGGTTAAAGAAGAACTTGGAAGATCGTCTAAACCCGAACCCAGATCACCTGTTACCTGATCCTCGGAAGCATAGAATGCCTGCAATCTCTCACGAAGCTCATCTATTTGACCATGGTCGGGTAGATGATTCTTCTGGCACTCTTCTATCAGTTTCTCAAGCTCTTCTCTATTCATTTTAATCACTATATCTTCCATAACTGCAAATCTTATTTTATCCCATAAATAATCCCCACTAACCCCCCTAGGTTTTGCTAGTCCGAGGCTCATATACATATCCTGTAATTTCTTTTTTGGATAATCTATTACCTCTAAAATTCTCAAAATTTGGGGTAGAGGCATCTTGGCTTCAGATATTATTTCAGGGTATTTTTTTTGCGATTTTTCAAGTCTACCCACCAATATACTTACCGGTATTTTCCGTAATTCTATTTCGATATCATCGTATTTATCAGAATTTTTTATATTTCTGAATTGCTCAATAACATCATTAACATCATAAGTTTTATTCCTATTTATACTATATATTTTGTAAAATGTCTCATCATTTATTCCATTTCCATCTAAATGCCCTTGAATATTTTCAAAATTAGAGCTCAAAACAAAGCTACTCCTTGTAGACCCTGCTCCGTGTAGCTTAAGCCCTATTCTTTTTTTATTTACGAATTCGCTCTTATTAATTGAAAATTTAAATAGATTATCTGTGGAAGAGATTATCGTTGCATCCACCCCTTCCATCGGATTTGCATCCGCCCCTTCCATCGGATTTGCCCCACCCAACATATTACCACCAAAGTATTTATTACTTTTAGATAACTTATTTTTCCACGCAAAAACTTGATTTAAACTCATCGAATACATTTATATTATAATATATATTATTTTCTTCTAATTCTATTAAATAACCATGTGGGTATACTATCAGATTCAGTCTTAGACAATATTAATTCATTATCGCAACGATAAAAATATGACCACTCGGGTGGTATAAACAATATATTGTCTTTTTTCATATCTAGTTTAATCGCCCATTTCTTTGTATTATTTATTTCTAAACCTTTGATATCATTTTCATGTTTAGGATTGAATAAATAAACAGTGTAATCACCTTCTAAAGATTGTAGGAGCAAATATTCTCTATAATTTTTATATAATTTAGATTGATTAAAACCTCTGTACAAAGATAACTTATAATTTATGTCACAAGTTATAGGTGAACTAATCAAATTAACTACACTGTTACAATGTTCTTTTATATTATAATCTTCAATTAGTTTAGTGTTATCTGTAACTCTAACAACTTCTGATTTTAGTAGTTGGTCTAATGATATTAATGTTTCATTATCATTTATAATATAACCTGGTTTACTAGTATTCATACCATCTAATGTTAGGGATAATTGATTTTCTGAATAATTTATTATGATTGGTATCTTATCTTTTATTTCATTAGTAATTTTTTCTTTATCTGGTATTTCAATTGTATTAACAGTTGCGTTTGAATTGTATTTCAACATATTATGAACACTGTAAATTGTATAAAATAAATAACATAATATAAGTATTTTTAAAATGAATGTTATCATAAAATATATAAAGGAATAATAAATTATTAACTTATAATGACCGAAGAAATGAGTATTCAAGAATTTGGAACGGAGGTTGGGCGTGTTATTCGTTTTTTTAACCGTAAGGGTTACGGATTTATCAAAAACTTAAATGATGATAAAGATTATTTTGTTCATAATTCTGAAATTAAGTGTAGCGAAGGGTTATACAGGAAACTTTATCCTGGAGAATATGTCTCTTTTAATTTAGTTGAAAAAGATGGAAAACAAGTATGTTCTTTAGTCAAGGGAGTAATGGGTTACCCTCTACTAATAGAAAATGAAGAACATACATTTAGAGTATATCCAAAACAAGAACATCGTTCTTGGTCACAACCAAAAGAATACAGTGATTCAGAATCAGATGAAGAATCTTCAGGATCTGATAATGATTCTGGTTCCGAAGAAGAAGAAGAAGAACCAAAAGAATTTATAAATAAAGAAGCACCCGAAGGTCTAGAAGTAGCTGATTTTGATGGCCTCAATATTAATCAAGAAATGAGCTAAAAATGGGCTAAAAAAATATATATATAAAAGTATAAATGAGCTCAAAATTGATAAAAATAAATGGTGGAGGCAGAACTTATAAACGAAAAAATTATGCTAATTTTATAAATATAACAAATAGCGACACGGGGAAAGTTGACCGAGCAATGCATATAACAACTGAAGAAATTCATTTAATTAAAACATTAAATAACATTATAGATGGATCTAATATAAATGCGTATACTTATTATAACGAAAAAGAAAAATTGAAAGCTATTTCAAAACTATACAGAAGGTTAGCTTTACAAAATGAGCGTATAGTATTACAGGAATTACTAAAAAGTGCTATTATTGGCCGTAATGGTTATATTGTTACTAATTTTATAGAAGGTACAACATTATTTGATTTAGCAACGACATCATATTTTAGAGATTCTGGTATAAATGAAAGAAGATTAAAATATATTTTTAAACCGATTTTAACATTTATAAACATAATCAATAGTGCTGGATATTATCATAATGATATAAAATTAGATAATATTATGGTAACACCGGATTATAAGGTGTGTATTATAGATTATGGATTAATGTCAAAAGGTAGCGATAGTGGAATATTTGGATGTCTACCTGATTATTGTGATACTAATAACTATCGTAAACTTATTTTGGATATACTTCGTGAAACTAGGGCCATTCCGGAAGAAAAAGAAAAAGAAAAAGCACTTATTGATCGATGGTTAAATAATAAGCACCGTGAAATGCTATATGATGCTGAAAGATGTATAGAAGAAACCCGTATAGCTATTGGTATAAGAGATTCAAATCGCGATTTATTTGCTTTAGCAGCATGTATTATATACATTATAAATGGTACTTTTGATTTTGACGTCACGGATGGGGTCTCTACACTACTTTTAGATAAATTAACCAGAATAACGGATATAAGTGATGAATTGCGTGATTTCCTCGAGAAATTATTAACAGATAAATTAAACCATACTAATGTTTTAAGCCATAATTGGTTTGTAGATGTAGAGGAGGTGGAGGATGAGGAGGGCGTCACTCACCGCGTCGGCCTGAGTGACCCAAGTGGCGGAAATATTAAAAAAAGAAAAAAGAAAAAATCTAAAAAGGTTAAATCTAAAAAGCTTAGATCTAAAAAGAAAAAATCTAAAAGGAGAAATAATTCAAGAAAGAGAAAGAAACATAAAAGGACTATTAAGAAATAATAAATTTGATATTATCTAATCATTAGTTTATTAAATAATGATTTTGAGAAGTGGTAGAATGATTGGTTTAGACCAAGTTATCATAAATTTTGATGAAGCATCTATTTCTTGGAGAAAAAATAAAATTAATTTAGGTGAAGGTATATTTAAATATAAATTAAATAGTTATTAATATAAATGTATTACAATATTTTCAAGTTATATTCATCTTTTAACAAGCATACGTTTAAGAACCATACGTTTAATAAGCATCGTATTATACGAAATTTAAAAAGACAACTTATTCAGAAAGCAATTATGAACCTTCATAAATTTGACTAATCATCAATTAAACATACACCTTTTTTAGTAATCTTTTTTACTTTTTTATATTCTTCAATTGAACCATCTTCTTTATGAAGCATTATTTTGTATTTTTGTTGTTTGTAAAATGTTATCCTTTTTTGTGCTTGTCTTTTGAATGTTTGGAAATTAGGGTGTGTATCGTTAATATCAATAATTAATGGGTGGAATTTACGAACATTTGCTTTTTCTCTCATGATTCTACCTACCGCCTGAACAACATCCGATTTTGGTGATGCTAGAATAATTGTATTTAATTTAGGAATATCCATTCCTTCCGCCGCCATAGAGAATGTTCCTAAAATAACATCTTTTTCTTGTGATTCATGTAAATCAAAGGGTTTCATTCCACCTACGTATAATCCAGAAGGTATATTGTTTTGTGTTAGCCATTCCAACATTACATCTAAATGATTTCTACGATCACTTAATATAATAACTTTTCTCCCCATTTCAAAATATTTTTTAGTTAAATCTAGCACAAGTTTAGTCCTTGACCAGAAAGCACAAACATTATTAATTACTTTGGGTAAAACGGGTTTCCCCATATAATTTAAACATTCTTTACAATAATTTGCATCATCCGAATAATAATCGATTACATTCACTTCCACACCATCTGTAACTATATCTTTTGTCATGTATACGATGGGGCCTATGAATGTTTCAAAGACCCACTGTAAACGGTCTTTCCTCTTAGGTGTTGCTGATAAACCTAGCATATATTTTGATGCTACTTTTCTCATACTTTTAAAGAATACTTCTGCCCCTAAATGATGACATTCATCGAATATAGCTAAGCCAAATTGTTCAAATACTTCTTTAGGATATTCTTTAACCGATACACTCTGAACCATTGCTAAAACAATATCTTTTCCATCTACATCAACGGTATCCTGTTGAATTTTACCAATTTTCGCGTCAGGTAAGAATTGCTTAATACGATCACGCCATTGTGTCATTAAGAAATCTTTATGAACTAACACAATTGTTTTCTTTTGTAAAGAAGAAACTATCGATAACGCTAAAACAGTTTTACCTCCCCCACATTTCAATGATATAATACCCCCACCTTTTTCATCTAAATATAACTTTTGGATAGGGATTTGTTCTTCCCTCAATGATCCATTGAATTCTATATTAACATCTAATCCTTCATCTAAATTATCTGTAATTGGTTTGCCAAAGTGTTTTTGGCCATAGAATCGTGGTAAATAATAACTTGTTTTGCTTTCCATGTAAATAGGATACTCTACCTGTTTCTGATTTGGTGGTCCAAAACCCTGGACTATAGCTGGCCTAGCAGTCAAATCTTTTTTAATTTTAGATAGTTGTTCTTCTGACAAGTCATCTTTTTTTAGTTTGTAACCTTGTCTAGACAGCATATTATATTAATTATTTACATATCTTTTAAATCAAATTTTAAAGTGTCTTACTTCAGACCTGTATAATGTATAATTATTACTATTTGCTTTTTTCGCCTTCTGTGTTAATTTATTTAATGTATGATGTAACATGAAGTTTCCATCTAACCATTCATTATCATTACTATCTATCCATTTACCATTTGAGTGAGTATTCTCTAACATTACATTTGGTAAGTAAAACGCATTATATTTGATTCCGTGGTATCCTCTTATAAAATTTTTATTATCATTATATAGATATGTAACAGTATAATACGTAACTGGTAACCCATTGGATATACCACCCGTTAATCTACTGCTTGTATTGCCTAAATGTATAACTTTTTTAATTAAATTATTTTCTGTATGTTTAGTCCAATTATTATATGGAAACCATTCACCTAAACATTCATGCGCAACCATATTATTATCATAACATGTAACAAATATACCATCTGGCTTCACTAAAGGAATAGGTTCTTTAATAAAAAAAGATAGATATCCCACCCCTTTTTCACCAGGACTTCGCGTTCTACCTATCCATTGTAAATACCAATCATATGGTATAATTCTATTTAAAAATTTAAATGAAATAATATGATCAATTATATCGGTATATTCAGTTTTATTATATTTTTTAAACATCAATGACATAGACGCTTTGTTTTCAAGATCCATAGCATATTTAAAGGGTAAAAAGTGAGAAAAATCAGCTGATACTATAATTAAAGTATCCGTTGTATCCGTTACATCTAATTCATCTAATTCGCTTCTTAAATTAACCCCCACATAAGACACTTCCTTCATATTCCATTTATTATCTATAAAATGTTTAATAGATTTCATAGGTACATAATATTCGTGATAATACCTATTGTATACATTAGGTTTATCGGAAACCGGATAGTATATAATAACTACTTTTTTAAATTTAAAAGTAGGTTTAAACCGTAATGTATGACTAATTATTTTACCAGTATATTTTGTTCCAGCGTGAGGTAAAACATATCCCCTAATACTTTTATCTGATATAGAATTATGGAATTTTAAATCATTTTTATTAAACCACATTATATTTAACAAACATTTAATAATCATCATAAGTATTTATTTTAGGTTTTTTAGTCTTATAAACTATTTTTTCTTTTATTACAACTTTTTCTTTGATAACTGGTGAAATACCCATTTTATCTTGGATTACCTTTTTTTGTTCTACAGTTAATTTATTATAATCTTTCAAAATAGTATTTACAAAATGAAAATAATGTTCTGTAGTATCAATATTTTGTAAAATATATTCAGCTTGACCTTGGTAATATTCATTGGGTTTACCTTTTTCTACCTCTATATCACTATATACATTATTTTCAGCTGGTAGCCCACCCAAAGCGTCAACCAGTAAATCCATATCAGAGTGTAATGACATTATAAATAATTTTATTCATATATTTTTAAATATTAATTAAAGTATATGTTTCACTGGTGTTTATTATTGGTGATATTATTAATAATTTTAATTAAAGATTTTAAAAAACCTTTAATTGAAGGAAATACTGGAGATGGTATAGATGATGGACAAGGCGGGACACATACATCTGATTCAGTTCAAGATATGGACGAAGATGAAATGAAAGATGAGTTAAGAAGAATACGTGAAGAAAATTATTCTGATGCATCTGGTTTCGAAGCTATGGTAAAAAAAGGACAATGTACAGATGAAGAAGATGGACCCAATCATCATTCATGTAAAATAGATGATGCTAAAGATAATAAACCTAATGTAGATATACGATATCTTAATCCTGGATTAAATAAATTATATGATATTCAAAATTATACATATTTATCATGTCCCAAACGATTCCAAGATACAATGGACATATTAGTAAAAGAAAATTTAAAACCAGATCCAGAATTATATAAAATGACATTAGACCCAAACATACCAGATCCTACTAATTTCTTTAATAATAAATATTCAATAGGTCAATATCCAGGATACACACATAATAATTATTTAGACAGAACACGTTACATTAAAGCGGATGAACCTTTACCTGTGAACCCAGATTTTTTTGTTGATGGTGGTGGAACTTATGCTTAAATAATATTATCTATCATTAATATAATGCCAAGAAAGTCCAATAAAAGGTCAAAAGAAAAAGATAATCAAGATATTCATAAACAAGACATCCATAAACAATTCAAACCCAATAAAACACCTAAACAAGTGTTTAAGATGGGTGCTTTTGGAGGAACATATTTTAGACCAATACATTCGTCTGTTACAGGTGAAGACTATACCCCTAAACAAGCTATGAGGGGGTTGCCTAAAGATTGGTTCAAAGGTTTAGATATAGATACGATGGTATCATCATCTAAATATGATAAAAAAGTTAATAAATACAAGGTAAAATGTGGATCAACGTTAGAAGCATGGGAATCATCTGGTTGGATTGATGAACAGGATCCTTATGGATGGTTTCAGTGGTTCTGTTATTACAAAAAAGGTAGAAGAACGGGTGATGATGAAAGACAAATAGGTAGATGGTTAAAATTAGCAGGTCCAAATGGTAGATTTAGGCGAACTTTAATGAATAAAATAATAAAAAATGGATCAACTTATGATGATTTTAGCATAAGTCCTGTTATTAGACAAGTTTTATTACACTGGGGTTATCAGTTAACTAAGAAAGATTTAGAAGATTATAAGAAATCTAAATAATTAAATATCATCTACCTTACTAATTTTATCTGTTTTCTTTAAAGGTTCCCATTTTTCAAATTTTCCATTGTATTTACATTCTACTATAGGATTATCTGCTTCATCAAATAATTTACGCACCATCATACTACATTTCAGATTAGGGATACATGCAATACTATGCTTTACAATATTATTTGGACCTTCTAAATATAAATCATAAACATCTCTCTTCATAGTTTTTTGAATCATAAAATTTACTGTATCTTTCTTTTCTTTTTTAACTTTTAATTCGCCTTGTTTGAACAAATACAAGATCTTAGAATAACTACATTTTAAAGGAACAAAGTAAAACCCCCTTGTTCCATAATCTAGATTAGGCATAAATTCATCAATGATATATTCTCTTTCTGAATAATCAAAGTATTTCTTTACTTGAATTGGACATACATCACAAAATGAATCCTGATCATATTCTTTTTCTAACATTATGTGAATCATATTCACTCTGTCTAAGATAGATTTATTTTTACAACTATTAGATTTATAGTAATAAACATCGGCTAAAAGTAAGAACCATTTATTATTCTTAGTCCTTACTAATTCAGTTTCAAACAATGTACCGTTAAATATTTCAGAGTTAAATTTATAAGGTGTTACAAAGATTGTAGGATAATCATAACCAGCTTTTACCTTCTTATCAATTAAAAGACAATAGTTAACCCCATTTATTTGAGTACAATACAATAGATAGGGTGTTCCAGAACTTTTTAAACAAATTATATGGGGGTTATTAAGATTGCTGGAATATTGTTCATTATATACTTTTGCATATCGCGAATTATATTGAATTCCACCACACTTCAATTTAACATCATCTAAGATAAACTTCTTAAGTTCATTATTAGTAACATTATCAACAGTTTTCCCACTGAATTTAGTCTTTGTTAAACTTGATGGATCCATTTTATATTATAGTATTATTATAACTTTAAATAATCAAATTTTTATATAATCTATAATATTATGTTATTCGGTTATAATATTACTATTAAACAAATTATAGGATATATTATTTTGTTGTACATAGCATTAGATACAGCAGTATTCTTATTTAATGGTATTAAACATACGGGACCGGGTGGTTGTGCAACTGATGATTGGTTTGGTGGACCTTTTATATTGAATAATTCTAAAAAACCAGTTCAATGTTCCGAAAATGTTGTTACAGATGGTTTAAATACAATTGGTAAATGGCGTCAATATGCCTTAAAAAATGATAAAAGTGAACGATTACCTTATTTGTATGAAGCACAGGTTGATAAAGTTGTTAAAGATATTAAAGATAATTATATTATCGAAGGTTTTACGCCTGTTCAACTATTAGCATATGTAATCATACCAGTAGTAACCATAGAATCAATAGGTTTTTGGTTACTATCAACTCAAGCGAGTAAAGCAGAATGGACATTCTGGATAGTTCTAATAACATTGATATATACAGGTTTAACGACTTTAGTAAAAGAAACATCTGACATAGATATTAGTCCCCCATCTGAAACATCATGTTTAACTTATTTAACTGATAAAATGGGTTTTATTACAGGCGATGAATTACAATATAATTTTATGGCAAGGAAACAAGATGGTAAAAATTGTATGATTGAAGGAACATTTTTAGGGTCACCAGATGGTGGTATTGAACCAGAAGACCAACCTACTATTTATAGAGGTGATATTTCAAGTTGTTCTTCTTCTAATTTACCGTTATACTAAAATATTATACTAAAAATATTATACTAAAAATATTATACTAAAAATATTATACATATTATATGACAGAACCGAATTTATCTATTAAATTAAGTAGTGAAAATTTTTTAGGTATTTTTATAAAAAATACTACATTAAAAAAGATATTACGAAAAAAAATAGATATAGATATAGGTACAGGCGATGAATATACTATAGAAGACCAATGCGTACCTTATTCATTATATTTATTAGCATCAGCAATAAGTGATAAATCTTCATTATATGAAGATAAATCTATGGGTGAGTTGACAGGCTTGGGGGAATCAAAATTTTCTAAGGATGCAACACAAGTTATACAAGATATATTTCCATCTGTAGATATTCAAGGGAATAAATGTAATACTATATTTAAGTTTAAAAATATTTATTCAGTACAATATAATGCTACAGGTAATCCTGATTTATCATTAGGTATAATATATGATATTATAATACCATTTTTAAGAAGGTATCCAAATAAACAAAATATAGGGACAACAAATACTGATTTTATAATTATACCATTTGGATTTAATATAATTGGACTCAAAACTAAAGTAAACTATGGACATCAATTATTAATGGTTATTAATATAAATTATTTATATGAACTTAAAAGTATTGATTTTCAAGTATTAACAGATAATATTAATAATTTAGTTGAATTTATAGATAATTTATATGAAGGTTTAGTTACATATGATGTTTGGAATTCTAAATTACAAGGTACATTTAGTCAAACAGTAAACAAATGGTTAAACCCACCTAAACCAGTTACTGAATTAAAAAAATTACCCTCTTGGGGACCTAAACAAAAACTATATAATGCTGAAGATATCAAACTATGGGAACAACAAAAAATATTAGCAAATGAAGATACATACCATTTAACAATAGATACATTAATATCCGATAATACTCAATTTGCTTTGGCTAGTAATGATATAGTTGGTTCTATTAAAAAACGAACTAAAAAAGATAAAAAAAAGAAACAGTCTAAAAAGAAACAACCTAAAAAGAAACAGTCTAAAAAGAAACAACCTAAAAAGAAACAACCTAAAAAGAAACAATCTAAAAAGAAACAGTCTAAAAGGCGGTTTTAATAAATTCACTTTATAATTATATAAAAATTAAATAATCTATAGTATCTATAATGGATAAACATTTTGAAAATCTAGATAAAAAACAAACAAGTCTAGAACATCAGGACTGGACACCTCAAGTTGTTCGTAAAAAAAATGATAACGTTGATGGAGGTGGTTCTAAAAAGAAAGTTTCTCAAGCACAACAAAGAGATAATAAACTAATGAAAAAAGTAGATGACGATGATCTAAAACATGATAAAATTACATTAGAATTGAGAGTTAAGATTCAACAAGGTCGTGCTTCGCAAAAATGGACTCAAAAAGATTTAGCAAACAGATGTAATCTACCGGTAACTGTTATTAATGAAATTGAATCTGGTAAAGCAATATATAATCCTCAACAAATCAATAAGATTAAGAGAATTTTAAAAATAAAGTAATATATAATGGGTAATTTATTTTCTCAAGAAACTGATAATGTAATTGAAAGTTAAACCATATTATTTTACAAAAAGTGAAGACGGATATTCGCAAGATAAAATTAAACAATTTAAGATTACTAAAAATATTACATTAAAAAAAGAAGATAAAGATTATTTATTTGATGTTTGTAACTATAAAATTAAGAAAACATCATTTAAAGGGACTGAATTAATTTTTGATATTCAATATGATAAAGTTCTAAGTTGTGGTGAAATAGAAAGTTATATAACCGATGCGTGGCATAAGTTCTGTAATTCTGGTGATCCTATTAAAGCAAATTTCATAAAAGAGAAAAAATATAACAAAAAACAAATATACTTTGCTACAGAAGACATAACTTTTGAATATCCTAAGTTATCATAAATTTTACTCTATTTGTATTTTTCACTACACATATGATTTAATTTCATCAAGACAACTCTAAATTTTAGCCCGCTTTCAATGTAATCATCCCACATTATTTTTAAAGTATCATTTTCAATATTCCCATTTATGTAAGAATGATGGTCTTTCATATTAAAATAATATTCTATATTTGCATCAGCATTATTTTTCCATAATTTAATTAATTTTTTAAGATGTATTTTAATATCAGGTGATAATTCGCCGTTAATTTCAGTATTTTCATTGATGAATTTAATAATTTTACCAAATTTAGATTTAGTATTTTTAATATCTTCCATACATTTACTATATAATTCTGGTAATTCTTCCATACTATTATATAATAATATGTTAAAGTTTAAGTAAATATTTTTAAAATAATATATATTTTATTGTATTAAATGAGTAAAGTTATCAAGAATAGTAAGCAGCGGAAAGATATAAATGTGTGGACCAATGAATGCGAATCACTATTAGCCGAATGGTCGGAAAAAGCTTCTTGTTACAGATGGTTACACGGTAGATGTGAAAAAAGTTATAAAAAATGGTATTATTGTTTTTCTATACCAGTAATTATATTATCAACGCTAACCGGTGCCGCCAACGTTGGTATGGATTCATTTGTTCCACAAGAAAGTAAATCTATCGCTTCGGCGATAGTTGGTGGAGTTAATATTTTTGCAGGTATCGTCTCAACCTTACAAAATTTCTTAAAGGTAGCTGAGTTAATGGAAGGTCATAGAATTGCGGGGGTATCGTGGGGGAAGTTACAGCGTAACATAGCCATTGAATTAGCATTAGATCCTTCAAGGAGAGTCCTACAAACAGATTTCTTAAAATTAAGCAGGGCAGAATATGATAGATTAATTGAAGCCGGTCCTTTAATAGATGATGGTGTTATTAATCAATTTAATAAAAAATTTAAGAATTATCAAGTATCCAAACCATCTATATGTAATGGTCTGGATAAGTGTAATGTTTATAAAATTGACAAAACAATTAAAATGGATGAAGATGAATTTAATGACGGAATAGAAGATTTATTAGATAAAGAAGATGTGGAATCAGAAAAATTACCGCTACAAATTAAAATTCATAGTGCTGATGATGAAACTGTTAAATTAAATGAAACTATAGATAAAGTAGTTGATGAAGTAGTTGATGAAGTAGTTGATGAAACGGTTGATATTATACCGAAAGGTTTAGATAATAATAAAAATACACAGACTATTGTAGTTGAACCTGAACCTGAACCTGAACCTGAACCTGAACCTGATCCAGATTCTGAGGCGGCCTTATTTTTAAGTCAAATTAATGATAATGATGAAAAATAATTCTATTGTTAATATATAATGGGTAGAAGAACTTTACGTAAAACTAATCAACGTAAAATTAATCAACGTAAAACTAATCAACGTAAAACTAATCAACGAAGATCTACAATACGTAAAACCAATCAACGTAAAATTAATCAACGTAAAACTAATCAACGTAAAACAACCTTGCGTAAAAAATATGTGGGAGGTGATGGAGGAGATTTCAAAAGTGTCGTGTTAAGTATATTAAATGATACATATATACCATTCTTACCCACAACGTCTGCTATTAATGACAAAGATCAATGTAATAATTATTTGAAGTGTGTAAGTGCTTTTGATTTATTAACTATTATAGGGAATAATAAAAAATTTTCAAATTCTAAATCAATTACAAGTATTGTAAAAGAAATAGATTCTGATAATACTGAAATTTTCAAGGTTCTGGGAGATTTAACTAAATTACCAGTATCCCGTAAAGTCATGTCTAAATTTATGATTAATTGTGCACGGTTAAGACAGAACCAGCTTTTAAAACAACTAAGAGAGTATATTTTAGAATGTGAGGATTATTTATCAATAAAATATATAAATTGGTACAAAGTCGTGTTAGGTTTAATCACCTTGGATGATGAATTTGAAAGCACTATCTTAAGTGAAATTAAAGATAGACGGATATTTATTGATACAGATAATTTCAAATATGGACTTGAAATACTTTATAATGATAATTCTGTTAAAAATATGTTTAAAAAAAGAATACTTGATTGTGGTCATAAACCACAGGGATTCTTTGATAAATTAATGGGAACAATATCGTGGGATAGTTACAATGATTGCTTTAAATGTTCAGAAAATAAATGTATAGTTTATTTAGATGAAAACTATAAATCATTTTTACATAAAAAACATAAAATCAGAAGTATTGATAAAATTAAGATATTAATATACATCGAATTAAGGTTAAGGTTATTTTCTAAATATATAGCTTTAGAGGGTCTAAGGATTACTAAAAAGAAATTTAGTAAGGTTAAAAGTATTCTTAATAAAATTTATAAAGATGATTCTAATAGGGGAAAACTACATAATAACGATACAAAACAATTTGTTATGGGCACAATTTTTGGAGGAGGTGATAAACAAGAGGATTTAATTAATGGACAGCAACTAGACGCAGGGCTAGGGGTTGAACTAGATGCTCCACCTGGTGCTGAACTAGATGCTCCACCTGGTGCTGAACTAGATGCTCCACCTGGTGCTGAACTAGATGCTCCACCAAACGCTCAACTAGATGCTCCACTTGGTGCTCCACCAGGAGATCCGGCTAGTTCTGAACCAGGGGGTCAACTAGGAGATCCATTTGGTGTTGAACCAGGGGCTCCGGCTAGTTCTGAACCAGGGGCTCAACTAGGAGATCCATTTGGTGTTGAACCAGGGGCTCCGGCTAGTTCTGAACCAGGGGCTCCAGCTAGTTCTGAACCAGGGGCTCCGGCTAGTTCTGAACCAGGGGCTCCGGCTAGTTCTGAACCAGGGGCTCAACTAGGAGATCCATTTGGTGTTGAACCAGGGGCTCCAGCTAGTTCTGAACCAGGGGCTCCAGCTAGTTCTGAACCAGGGGCTCCAGCAAGTGGTGAACTAGATGCTCCATCAGGCGCTAAACCAGGAGCTGAACCAGGGGCACCATTAGGTGCTGAACCAGGGGCACCATTGGGTGCTGAACCAGGGGCACCATTAGGTGCTGAACCAGGGGCACCATTAGGTGCTGAACCAGGGGCACCATTTGGTGCTGAACCAGGGGCACCATTGGGTGCTGAACCAGGGGCACCATTTGGTGCTGAACCAGGGGCACCATTTGGTGCTGAACTAGATGCTCCTGATAGTGCAGAACTAGCAACTCAATTAGGTAATGAATTAGGGGCTCCACCAGGTGCTGAACAAATCGCTCCACCTGGTGGTGAACTAGGCGATTCAACCGGTGATAATTTAGATACATCAGATTCTCAAAAAAAAGAAGATAAACAAACAATATCTGATAAAAATTCTAAAGAAGAAAATATTAATTCATCATCAATTATTTATCTAACATATTCAGACACAAAATCATACGATTATAGTGAAGAACAAATTGAACAATTAAATAACCAAAGAGTAATGGTAGCTAAAGGGATTAACCGTGCTATGAAAGAATTAACTGGTTCAACAAGTGATGAAACATTTAAAGTATACCGTGTTCGTTTTGGACCACAAACTACATCAGTAGAAGTTGTTATTAATATCACAGGTGATGAAAATTTAACAGAAGAATCTATAAAAGATAAAATAATTACATCAATAACTAAAAAAGGTAAGGATAGCATTCAAAAAAAATTATTTTTAGCTGAATTAGGAATACTAAAAGATATTTATTATGATGGTATTTCTAGAAATACTCAATTACAATCATTACCAGCACAATATAAAAGGGTTATGTTACAAATGCCCGGTATCTACCCTATATCAGAAAAAGATAGGATTAATTTTGAAGAAAAAATAATAACTTCAATAATAGAAATTTTAGATGGAACTATAGAAATAGAAAGAATTCATCTTGAAAGAGTTTCTAGAGTTACTAATAAAAATGATGAAGTTGTTGTACAATTCTTAATAATGGATGGAACACCCGGTTCTAAAACTTCTAATGAAATATTGATGGAATTTAAAAATAATTATAATTTGGGTGAAAGCAAATATTCTAATACATACAGAATATCTAATGTAGTGTTTGGAGACCCTTCAATTATATTAGATGGAAGTGATGTAGAAATACCAAATACTTTATCTGAAGAAAAAGAATTGGTTGAAGAAGTAGATAAAACAACATTAAATAAATTAGAAGGTGAATATAGAAGAACATCTTATTATGGGTGTGAATTAACATTAAATGATTTAAAAAATAATTTAATAACATCATCCACTCCTTTATTCAACGAATGCGAGGGTAATATATATCAATATTTTAATGGATATATTGGTACACAGTAAATATTAGTTACATATTAATTATTCAAATGAAAATTTAAATTCATCTGTATTACAAGCATCTTTTTCTTCTTCTTCTACATGTAGCAACTCTTCTACGTCATAATCATCTTGATTAATTTGTTCTTCTTCTATATTCTGTAATGATACTAAATTATTCATTAATTCTTCTTCATCAAGGAGAATATCTGTAAATCCAGTTCCAGATGGTATTGTTTGACCTAACATAATATTACTAGATACACCATTAAGGTTATCTTTTTCGCCAAATATACCTGCTTTTATAAGTTGTCCCGCTGTATCTTCAAATGAACATTTAGCTAGTGGTCCAATATCACCTTTAGTAATACCTTGTTTATTGATAGGTGTTAGAAACCCTTTACTTGTCATAGTATCGCAAAGTAGATCAACATGTCTGGTATTGATATATCCTGCGCCTTCGGTAATGACTTCAACTATTTGATTAATTAATAATGATCTAGCAGCTTCTATTCCAAGTAAAGAATGTACTTCAATAATATTATTCGATATTGATTTATTGTAATCAATGTATGGTTCATTAAGTATATCTAGTAAATTTGTTCCATCTGTTTCTAATATCCATCTTTCTTTATCAACAATTTCACCACTTTCATATGAATGATACTTAACTGTATTCATAACTATATTATGAATATATTTAACACCTTTAATTTCTAATTTATTAAGTAATTCATCGGATACTTTTTTAAGTGTTGATATTACATCACTTTGATCTTCAATACTTGAACCACTCTCAATTATATTATTAACTGTTAATCTACCTATTAATACCTTTGAATTATCATCTGAATAAATGTACTCAACTTTGTCTATATCACCTCCCTTATTTGCCCAACTTAACAAGGCCATATTAATATCTTCCATAACAATACCTTTATCCATCATTAATTCTTTGTCAAATGTAAAACGAATTAACCATGGATTATCTATATCTTCATCTAATGTTTCATTAAATACTCTATAAATATCTAATAGACCTCTGTCTTCTTCAATAACAGATTCTCGTGTAGAAGATATAGGGTCATAATATATTTTACAATTAGTAACTAAATCTTTTAATAGGGTATATTCTAGTTTATTCTTAATATGTTGTGCTTTATTCTTATCATTTTCAATATCTTTATTTAAGAATATCATCACAGATGGAGATTTAATTTCTTTTGAAATATGTAGAAGCTCCCTTAATCTAGGAATACCTCTAGTTACATTAGACTTTGAACTAACACCGGCGTAGTGGAAAGTATTTAGAGTCATTTGAGTAGCAGGTTCCCCTATACTCTGTGCCGCGATAGGACCAACCATTTCACCTGGGATAATTCTAGATTTGTAAAATTGTTGCTCAACTAACATTAGAATTTTTAGATATTTTTCTTTTGTAATTGAATATTCTTTTATTAGTAAATTAGGTGATAAATGAATATCTATTAAGATATGAAATAAGTATGAATTATTGAAATTATTAGGTAACTTGAGTTTCTTTTTAAGGTTATCATTTTCTTTTATAATTTCAATAGGCGAAATATCTGACAGGTTACCATGCTTTAGTCTAGGTTCACCACAAATATTTTTTGTTATTCTTTGGATGTGAACAGCATAATTAATGTTATTTTGAGGTTCACCATTAAACACATAATTTATGAGATATTCTCTATGTTCTATTAAATTCTTAAAGTTTTCTTCAAATGATTGTTTATATGTTCTCTTTTGTTTTATTTTGAACTTATGAGCATCTTTTGTTAAGTATGATGACCATTTTTCATCTGGATTTAGTTGGAATTTTTGTTTTAGTTCATCAACTGACATTTTAGTCAAGAATAGAGGTTGTGATTCAATATATATAGCATCCATTCCATCATCAGCATATACAAATTGTATAATATCACCACAACTTGTTCTTACTGAACTATCATAATGGACTTTTAAATCTTCCATAGATTTTACTAATTTACGCTGAATATAACCGGTTTGTGATGTTTTAACAGCTGTATCAATCAAACCTTCGCGACCACCCATTGCATGAAAGAAATATTCCTGTGGTGTTTGACCCGAAATAAATGAATTTTCTACAAACCCCTTTGCTTCAGATGAATCATCATATTTATAATAGTGTGGTAATGTCCTGTCTGTAAAACCGTAAGGAATACGGCCTCCATCTACATTTTGTTGACCCAAACACGCTACAATTTGAGCAATATTTGTTGGTTTACCCTTAGATCCCGAATTAATCATAGCTGTAACCCTATTCTTTTCTTCAAGTGTAGATAAACCTATTTTACCTGTATCTTTTAGAGTTTCGTTTAATACTGAATTTACTTTACTCTCAAAATATGCCTTATTAGATTGACCTGTTAAATTTTCAAAGATATCTAAATGAATATCTTGCATTATACCCTCTATAACTTTCTTTTTAGATTCTACAACTTCATTAATTTGTTCATTGGTTTCTTGAGGGGCTATCATATCACTAATACCAACACTAAACCCTTCTATCAATAAGAAGTATGATATAATTTTCTGTAAATCATCTATGAAGGACTTAGCTCTATCGGAACCTAGGTCATTATTAATTGTATGAATTAAACCCTTCGATGTTTTAGTAAATAACCCTTTGTCAAAAGCACCCTGTTTCACTACACCCTCAATAATTTCAACCATATTCTTTACATCAACTGGTTCATTATCATATGATTCATTTTCTTGTTTTAAATTAATATTATCGGGTATTATAAATGATAGAACTTGTTTTCCTGTCCACATGGGTAATCTATCATCTATCATTATTTCTGGTTCAGGTATGAAACCTTTGAATGTAGATAAGTTACATATTAAATTCATCATCTGTTTTTTAGTGAATACTGCCGATGGGACATATATACTATCATGTTCACCGCTCGTATTATAAAGATTGGTATTATTAGAATAAGTTATTTTGTCACCCTTCTTATGTTGTAATAATTCACTGAACGTTAATTTATAGATTCCCAAAAGTGTATCTTGAACAATTGTAATAATTGGTTTATTTTCTCTAGGACTAATCAATTGATGAACAACGCCCGCAATATTAACTAATTCTATCTTAGCAGCATTACTTTGAGGAACATGCATATTCATTTCATCACCATCAAAATCTGCATTATACGGAGGAGTTACTGATACATTTAGTCTGAAAGTATTTCCTTTCATTACTTTAACACGATGACCCATCATACTCATTTTATGTAAAGAAGGTTGCCTATTAAATAATACATAATCACCATCTAATAAATGTCTGTTAACAACATCTCCTATAGATAATTCAAGGTTATCTTTATTCGAATGTTGAATTGAAATCTTTAATTCTCCATTATTTTTAATAATAGTTTTCGCACCCGGCCATTTCATTGGACCATTTTCCACCAATTGTTTTAGTCTTTCAATATTAAATGTATTAACTGCTTCAGGAATAGTTAAATTACTTGCTATCTTTATAGGAACCCCTAATTCATCTAATTCTAAATTTGGGTCTGGGGTAATAACACTACGGGCTGAGAAATCTACACGTTTCCCCATCAGATTATTTCTAATACGCCCCTCTTTACCTTTTAGCCTTTGTCTAATAGCTTTCAAAGGTCTTCCTGAACGATGAGTTGCCTGTGAAATACCAGGTAATTCATTATCTACTAGTGTTGCCACGTGATATTGTAGAACATTTATCCAATCTTGAATAATTTCATTTTTCGCATTAACACTTATTTTCTTTTGTAAAGTTATATTTGCTTTCAAAATATCTGATAACTTATGCGTTAAATCATCATCCATCCTCTGTGAATTATCTTGTTTTACAGATGGTCTAACAGATGGTGGTGGAACTGGTAGTACCGAACATATTAACCATTCAGGTCTACACCATGCTGGATCAAACCCCATAAATTCACTATCTTCATCTGTTATTCTTTCTAGAATTCCTTTAATAAGATCAACATCCATTAATTCTTTTCTTTCAGGCATATCTTCTTCTTTCCAATGCATGTTAATACCAATAACACCATCTATTTTATAATTAGATGGTTGCTTACAACCACAACCATCTACTGTTTCTTGACCACATGTTTTAACTTTTGAACAAAGGTTATATACTTCCGACCATCTAACCTTACTCGGTTTTTTAGAAATAAGTTTACATATTTCAGATTCTTTATCAATCAAAAGTTTGCTACACTTAAAACATACACACTTCATTAATTTTAATGTTGTTTGTATGAAATGATAGTTTAAAACTGGTTTAGCAAGTTCTATGTGACCAAAATGGCCTGGACAACATGTATTTTTTTGATTACAAGTCCCACATACCATATCCCTATCAGTAACACCCATACGAATATCAAATAACCCCTTAACAACTGGGATATCTTTATCATATGTTTCAAATTTAGTTACTTCAACTACTGAATGTTTCCTAATATCTTCAGGTGAAGATATACTGAATTGTACGCCTTCCACATTTTTAATATCTGGTAATTCGTGAGACATAGTATATATACTAATAAACTATATTTTAAATCAAAATCAAATTTACAAATAATATCTTTTAATTAAATTTGATTCAATATAAAGATAAGTTTATTAAACTACAATAATGAAATACTTTTATATTACTTGTTCTGAATTAGCGAAACTTACTGGTCACAATTCTTATGAACCTGTTTCAAAAACAGTTAATACTCTACTTAACAAATTCGGTATCAAAAGTGTTTATGTCCCTAAATCTAATATAGAAGAAGGATTAAACACTTTATCTAATCAAGCTAAAGTTGAATTATCTAAAGAATTATCGTGTATAACTAATTCTTGTATATCTGTTCATGAATTAGAACAAGCTATTAAAAAGAATATAGTTTATCCAACTCAAAATGGTTCTTTAACAGAAGAAAATTCTAAAAGTATGTTAACCGATTTAATAAAAGATAAACCTGTTTTAGAATCAATGAATCAATATATTCAGAAAGATTTAAGAATGCGTAGAGGTAATATTAAAGAATCTAAGAATATTGATACTTTACAAGATAAGAAGAAAATTAAAGTGGAGCAAAGGAACTCTAAAATGTATACAAAAGAACTGATAAGAACAGAAAAATATTGTATTGTACTAAAAGGTAAGGTAGACGGTATATCAGATGATACTGTAGTAGAAGCTAAGAATAGACAAAACAGATTATTTATTGAATTACGGGATTATGAACGTGTTCAACTTGAGGCATATATGTTCTTGACTGGTCATAGAAAATCAGTATTAACAGAACACTATAATGATACATCTAATCAAATACACTATTTACATGATGAAGGGTTTTGGCAACTATGTGTAGATTCAACTATACAATTTATAGATTTACATATTATTCCTCATATTGAAGAATAATTTATTCTTCAGAAACTAAATTCATAGATTCATAAATATCGTTTGTATTAACTTTTTTATTTTTACGATATAATTTAAATTCTTTCATATTTTCTTTAGAATTATTTTTCTTAATATGTAATTCTTTTACTGAAATATCGATACATTTTACAATTGGTTCAATATTTGTGGTTATTAAATATTCTTTATTCTTAAGTCTATATTCATCTATATCCATATATCCGCCAAACATTTTTAGAACCAGTTTAGAAGGGGCGGGTGTAACACTCTTAGAGTTTGTATTATTCTTAATATTATAATATAAGTTTAATGTTGATAATTTATTGAAAATATTTTCACTGGATTCATTTGAATCAATTATATATCGTGATATACAAGAATAACTGCAAAAATTACCAACGGTTGTAAATACATTATTTTCATATTTAATAGGTTGTGATAAAACTTCATCATTAATACAATGACAACAATTCCAACAAACTGAATTAGATGAATTAATATTAATATTATTTATATTACAATCTTCTTTTTCATAACCTGGTAATTCATCTATTTTTTTATCTTCATTTGGTTTAACATTTATTATAACTTGTGAAATTAATTGTGTTTTAGGTAAATCATTTACTTCTTTAACCTTCTTCCCCTTTTTCATAATAAAATTTAGTTTCTTTAAACTATTCTTTAATCAATTCTTTAAACTATTTTCTAGTATATACATCTTGATAATAATCTGAATTATTTACTTTATCTTTATTTTTTAAAACTATAACATAATTAAATAGTAACCAGTATACCATTACTCCTAAAATAATAAATAATGTATTTTCAATAAATATATTACTTAATAATTCTACTTCAGGGTTTCTCAATACAAATAATACCTGAACTACAACCTGTATGACCAACATACGAATTGTATCATTTAGCGCCAAAATATTGTAATCACTTAAATCTAAGTTAAATTCAAATATTGGTTTATCCATATCTTATGTATTATAGAATATTTTTTAAAATTTAACAATTAAGTTTAAATTTTAACATTAATCTATTTTATAAATTATCAATATGGGTAACGATTCTTTAATAGCGTCAACTACACAATTTCAAACATTATTAATAGCTTTGGTTTTAATTGTAGCCGTGATTTATTTCTTTATTGAATTAAGAAGAGTTGATAGCAGAATTTCTTCACTAGAAACATCTATTAAGAATTTAAACAATGATAAAGAAATACAGATGAATAATATAAGAAATCAACCAAATATAGTGGAATCTAATGTAGAAAGTAATGTTATTAAACATGATTTAGAACCCAATGTAGAACAAGATTTAGAAAACGATGTAGAACAAGGTATAAATGATGAATTAAATGATTATGTAGAAAATCAGTTAAACTACGAAGTAACAGACAATATTAATGAAGAAATAAATGAAGGTATTAATGAAGGTATCAATGAAGAAGTAGAAGAAGTAATAAGTAATGGTAAAAAAGAAGAATTAGAAATTAATAAAGAATCTATAGGTATAGCAGGGTTATCTATATTATCATATATGCCTATGATAAATAAGTCAGATGATATAAAAGATTCTTCAAATAATATAGAAGAAATGGGTAGTGAAGAATCATATGTAGAAGAATCAACTATAGAAGAATTAGATGTTGAAGAATCTAGTATCCAAGAATTAGAAGTTGGTGAATCTAGTTTTGGAGAATCTTGTATTGATAAATTAGATGTTGAAGAATCTAGTATCCAAGAATTAGAAGTTAGTGAATCTAGTTTTGGAGAATTAGATATAACTGAACCAATTGAAGAGAATAGTTCTACTAACCAAGAATACATTAAAGATATGACTATTAAAGAATTAAAAAATGTTTTAAATGATATGGAATTACCTACATCGGGTAATAAAACTAAATTGATTCAACGCATTGTTTCTAATCAAAAATAAAATATATAATTAAGTATAAAATGTCAAAAACAAGTGATAATGTTAACTTAGATTTCCCCAGTAGAATGGCCGATGGTCGTATTTTTACTGATTACAGACCAAATTGTGTAATGAACAGTGTTCTATCCCAAGGTAAAGATTCTTTTGAATATCGTTATTATTTAACTAACTCGGGTAATTCTTTAGAAAAACAAAAGTTAGATGAATTAGAACAAAATGTTAAATGTACAAGTTGCACTTATGATACTGTGTTACCAGCAAATACTATTATGAACTGTAATCAGGGTAAGTGTAACATTGGTGTAAATGATCCAAAGGGTTTAGGATTAGATAGAGCAAATACCTTTCAACAATAAATATTATATATATATATATATATGGATGCAAATTTGAAAGTGGAGCCAGAGCCAGAACCCGAGGCAGATGATTCAACAAGCAGCGTAAGCAAACTAAAAAATATCTTAACGTTTTATCATGATGTGCAAGATACTCATACAATAAACTTATATCGTATTACACATATAACTATCCCTGAGGTTATTGTAAGCGACGATTTTAAACAATTTAAAATTGTTATAACAGATGGCCATGCTATGGAATATTATATACTGAAAAGATATTCGGATTTTGAAACTTTAAACGTTATGGTTAGTGATATAAAATCACCATTTCTAGAAAATAGAAGTAGTCTTGAAGAATGGTTAAATGAAGTATGTGATAAACATTATAATTCACCCGTTGTGTATGAGTTCTTGGGAAGAAATGATATTAGCAATATACCACACCCTTATTACGATTTACATAAAATCATTAGTATTGTGGAACACTCTGAAAGTGGAGCACAAGGAGATATGGTTTTAGTAACATATAATAATGGTGACCAAGTATTATGTAAAATATTCCCGGAAGCGGAAGATGCCTCATTAGAATATCGCAATGTAATGGAGTTAAAAGAAAAACTACCGGCAAAAAAAAGTCATAATTTTTCAGGTTGTCACAAATTTATAATAGAATATTTTTACACTCGTGAATTTAATGATAATATTGTGATCATGCCATTTATAGGAACTATGCCAAGTGATGATATTAGTGATTTATTATCTATTAAAGATAAAGTGAGAGAGGCATGTATATCACAGTTAAGTAGTAATGAGGGTGTCACCCAATGTTTAAAAACTAAAACCATAAATATAATGAAAGATGTAATATTTGGTGGTTTAAAATCACCCGAAATAATAACGCAAATGATAGAAGCTATATATTGTTTACATAGTGTAAATTTTTATCATTGTGATATAAAACCAGGTAATTTTTTGATAACTATGAAACCAGATGGAAGTTATATGGTATATATAATAGATTTTGGTATGTCTGTTAGTCAATCACAAATAGACGGTATTAGTGGTGGCAGGGCTAAGGGCACAGCAGATTATTTACCCCCTTTTATGTGGGATCACATTGATGAAAATATGAATATGAAGGAATCATTTACCGGTCTATCGTTGATAGATAAAGAGAAACTTTTAAAAGCTAATGATAAATGGGCGTTATTAGTAACTATTATAGCTTTTAGCATTGATAGGCCGTCCTCAGGGACAACGACCCGCCGTCCACCCTACTATAGGGCTTCTTTAGATAGATTATCCCATAATTATGAATTTCAAAATATTATAAGGTCTAAAATCGCGGTAAAAATAGCTGATTTTAATTGTCCATTCTGGGTAAAGATAGTTTTATTTATATTTATTTTTGATCAACGAAATAAAACTGTTGATGAATTTAATACACTGATTGATAAATTATTTGGTTTTACTGGTTTTACCAGAGGCGGTGGTAAATATAAAAATACCAAGAAACACAAAAGGACAAAGAAACGTATAAGATCTAATAAACACAAAAGGACCAAGAAACACAAAAAGACCAAGAAACACAAAAAGACCAAGAAACACAAAAAAAACAATAAACGTATAAGATCTAATAAACCTAAGAAACCCATAAAGTCCAAACGTAAAACTTACAGAAAACGTTAATCATTGTTTCCATCTATTACCACATTCTAAGCAACTAATAAATTGTGTCATAGGTTCATCTGCTGATCTTGTTTGTACTTCATAATAAGAACATGACCTTGAACTACATTTACGACATTTAAATTGATCTGTCATAGCCGTAGGTTTCATCTCATATTTAAGTTTATCTCTTTTAATCTTTTTATCTAGAAGTTCTGACCAATTATCTGGATAAATATCATATACTGATAAATTATTAATATCATCTACCTTTATCTTACCTTTTAATATATTATCTTTAAAATATGGATTTTTAATATAAGAATTTTTGCTAATATTACTGTAAAAAGACCTTATTTTAGATACATATAATTTATGAAATAATGGATTAGACCATTTGCGGACTAAACATTTATCTTTCGATATATTAACAGTTGAATTATACAATTGTTTTTCAATATTCCGTGATAATATTTCAGAACATATCTCTTTATTTAATATTTGAACGTGTTTATTTCTAATTTCATCTTTAGTTGAATTGAACATAATATATGATAATATTATTTTAATTTTAAATCAAATTTTTTTCAATATTCATTATAATCTTCATCTAATTCATAATCTGAATCAATAGAACCTTCATCATTTACTATGAATTCATTTAATGAATTAGAACTACCTTCATCATCTACTTCTTCATCATATGTCTCTTCATCACTCAAACAGTCATCAAAACCTTGAAAACATAAATTATAAAATAACCCATATTCAGAAACATCAAAATCTAAGTACTTCTTATTTTCAACTCTAACTACAAATATATCATTAAATATTAATTGTATATCTGAATTATCTATTGTTTCTATAAGTTTTTCACCTAATGGTGGTAATTCGTGTTTATTTTCTTTACCAGTCTTACCTTCCAAACATCCATAACATTGAATCATAGATCCATCATATGACCAATTATATAAATGAAGGATTTTCTTAACTTTAGTTTTTTCTCTCATCATTTTTCTAATATTTTTAACAGTAAACTGTTCATCTAATTCAATCATATTACCATCTGATTTTATTTGGACTATTTTCATATTATATGTTTTGTTTATCTTTTTTTTATATAGTTTAATTATAAATGGATGTCTTCAAGAATTTAAACACTTTTGAAAAAAGAAAATCTGAATGTGAAAGAATTTTGAAAAAACATCCGGAACGAATACCAGTAATTGTATGTAAAGATTGTAAAGAAGGTATGTTACCAGATATCGATAAACAAAAATATTTGGTTCCTAAAGAATTAACTTTAGGTCAATTTGTATATATTATTCGTAAAAGAATTAAATTAGATCCCAATAAAGCACTATTTGTTTTAATCAATAATGCGTTACAACCGACAAATAGACTTTTAGATGATATTTATTCAGATGCTAAAGATGAAGATGGATATTTATATATTGTATATTCTTCTGAAAATACCTTTGGCTAAAAATACCTTTGACTAAAATATTCTTATTAACCACTTTTTAAAAAATATATAATACTATAATATATATGGAATTAAGTAAAATACTTTTAATTGTATTAGTTGTTGTAGGTGTTATACAATTATTGAAAAATACAGATTTAGTTTTACCAGATTTAGTTGAAGATAAATCTAAAGTAAAAAATAATGTAATGAGAAAGGTAGAAACAAGAGGTCTTAAAACTAATGATAAACTAGGTAACTTTCCTATTCCACCCACATCAAGTGAGTCAAAACCTTTATCTGAAAGCACTAATGATGATACAACACTAATTAATGATTCATTGATAGCTAATCCAAGTATTGTGAATGTTATAAGATCAGGTGTAAATAATAAAGAATCACATTATCCCAAATATTATCGTAAGGATTTAATTTCAGGTAACACTGTTGGGACAACTGAACTAAAATTTGCTGAAACGACAGATAAACCTAGTTTAGCTTGGTCTGATGATAATGTTTCACAGTATCCCAAATTCTACAAAAGTGATTTTGATGGTGGTTTAACTAATATAGGAGCATTCTTTGATCAAAGTAATAGATACGTCGATATAACCGGCCCAAGGACAGATGCTAATGTTGGTGATGTTTGTTATACCGATAAAGAAGGTGAAAAGGTATGTTTAGAAAATGATAAATTAATGAATGTTGCACCACAAGTCGTTAATAATAAGAGGGAGTGTGGTTTTTTAAATGATTATAACATGTTACAATATACAAACTATTTAAAATACGGAGGCGGTAATAATAAAGTAATTAATGGTTCTCCTTTTTATGATGGTGTTACAGGTAATAATAGATTCAGTTCAAAATATGAAGGTCCAATAAAAGAACAAGTATTATCATGCTCCTTATAAGTAATAACAATTTTTATTAATCGGTATCTTATAATTTCTACACCATTCTTTAGCTAAGTCAATTTGTTTATAAGTTGGTTTATCATTATTTTTTCTGATAGATATTATTTTCAAAGTATTATCTATTTTATTTATTTGTTGATTAATAAATTCTTTATGGTAATTATTAATCATTTCAATAAATTCTTCTGGTAATTCTATATCCACCATTGATTTACCAAAGTTACTGCACATTATATTCGAAATATCTTTATTAAAACCTTTGAATCCCCTACATACTATATATTTTTCTGAATTAGATTGTCTGCTTGTTAATGGTTTAGTAAATGAAATTGTTTCATATGATAAATATAATAAGAATAGTAGTTGTAATGTTGATCTGTAAAATAAATCAAATAATTTACATATTAATATACCCCCTTCTTTCTGAATATTTATAGCTATCATAATTTCACTATAAAATAATTTATATGATGATAATTCTTGCTCAAAATCACTGGTGTAATCAAATCCACCATCAGCTGTTACTAATTGACATGTTTCTTTACCACATGTTTTAATAAATGATATTACATTTTTTAGTTTATATAAATTACCAGTATTATCATAACCATTACATATTATTACTTTATCATTTTTAATTATACTAGGATTCCAAAAAGGAATATCTTTATTATCTGATATTAATGTAATTCCATAAATATTTTTTAAAGATAAATTATTTTCTTCATTATGTTTTAATAAAGATTGTATGAATCCACCTGGTGCTTCAGCTATACATGCGTTACGTCCATTAATATCTATATGAAAATCATAAATAATTTCTCTCAACTTAAAAAACGACCTACTAACAGGAATTATACTACTTATATTTTTTTTATAATTAGATGATGTATATATGTATTCATAATCATTACTTAATTTTTTAGCACTACCCCAATCACTTCTAACATTATCTATTTCTGATTTCTTGGATTTAATTATTTCATATAATTCTTTATTTAATAAATCATTATATGTATCTTTAAAATTTAGATTAAATGTAGTTAATGGTAACGTATATATTTTCATAATATAGTTAATTATTTATTTGTTTATATACTAATTTATTCTTCGTTTTGTTGCTTGTATATACGTATATGTTTAATAACTTTATCTATACTTTCTATATCACGTAAATTAGCAAAGGTATTTCTACGGTAGGTATCTACTCTTGATAATATTTTCTTAAGTGTTTCTAATTCTGCATTATTCTTATCTATCTCAACTCCTATTTCATCTTGTTTTTTAGCATCTTGTGTAACCTTGTGTTCATTTATTAACTTCTTAAGATTATCTTGTGTACCTTCAAACTTCTTTTTTAATGATAAAATAATATCAATTAATTCTTTATGAAATGTAAACTGGAGCCACTGTAAAAAACCTTCATTATCTACTTCTGTATCTTCTTTTAAATCTTCATATGGTAATATAATTATTCCAACACTACATTCATCATCTATTGTAAACTTAACTCTATCTTTAAGAATATCTATTAAATCTACTGAAAAATGTAATGATAAACTACTATTATCATACTCTGACATATTATCAAAAAATTTATTTATTTTTTTGATCCACATTTAACTCTTGTGAATAGTTTTATTTTATATTCTTAACGCAACTTATATTTTTTTGAAGACAAACCAATTATTCAAACCACATAATCTACTATATTCCATGTTATCTTTGACTTTGTAAAGTTCCGAATTCCTAGTCTTCTTTATAAATTCTTTATCATTTTCTCTTATAGTATCAGTAACTTCTATTATTTCGCTGAAACTATTTATAGGATCTCTGATAGGATTATATTCCTTTTTATTAAATTTAGGTAAATCGTGTAACTCAAATCCATATTCTTTCATTATATCAATGAAGAATTTAAAGTTTACTAGATACTCTACTATAGGTTGTCCTATACTGGACATAAATACTTCAATTTCTTTACCAACCATTAAATCCATAACACTTTCTTCATCCAATGTTCCTTCTTCATAATCAAAATTTTCAATATCATATAATTTTTTGATTTGATAAATTAATGATCCCAACGAATCTTTCATTTCAACTGTATCTGAACTATGTTTTGTAAACATATCGAATACTTTCTTACCATCGTAACATGTCCCTATAAAGTATCCACCCGTTGAGCATAAATCACGCACATTTTCACAGAATCCTCGTAAAGTTTCTTCACTCTTAAAATAATAATGAACTGAAAACTGACTACTTACTATATCAAAACCTTGTTTTGCTATACCACCATATTCCTTCTGAATTTTTTTAAATTCTTTAGGATATGTTCCGGTCTTATTGAACATAATATCTATCATATTTTCACATTGCTCTTTATTACCTAAACAACCTAGCTTCTGAGATATAGATTTACTGGTATCAAATTGCAAGAACATTGCTTTAGGGTTACGACCATTCAAATGATAGTATCTCTGGGCTGCTTCATTTACATTTGATGATATATCAAGACCTAATATAAATTCAATATCATTTTTAAGGGATAAATATTTCTTAATATCCCCACCTCTACCACAAGATAAATCAGCTATCATTATATCATTTTTAAATTCAGTAGATGACCCTATTCTAGATATTAATTTACTCTTAATATAATTATGTAGATCGCGAATAGGTGTATCTTCACTTTCATAGGTATCTACATAGTATTCTTGTGAATCATTTGCTTCTTTTGATACTTCATCAAAATCTATAACACCTTTAATCATTTGGGTAGAGACTGGGTTATTGATTGTTTTCCAAATATTATTAGCTATCGTAAAATATTGGGGTTTATCTTTATCATCTCTAACCCTAAGTGGTACCCATGTATATCCTAGTTCAGAATTAGGTTCATATCTCATTTCAACAATTTGCCCATTTTCTATGGCCTTATTATCTTTAATACATATCATTTTATCATATGTTAATGGTATGTTTGTAATATGAACATTATCAACTTTAAAATCTGGAGGATTAAAGAACTCAAATGTGTTCTTATTTTTAGGTTTATTTGTTAGTAAAGCCCAATTAAAATCAATACTAATATCATCTATTTCTTTGTATTGAACTGCTAATTGCACCTTTGATATTTACGTAATTCTTTTCTACCGTCCTCTGTTTCATAATTATATGAATGTGTTTCATTTCCTTTATAAAAGATAACTTTAAAATCAATTGTATTTTCTTCTGGTGGTTTCCATTTATAATTCTGATACCAAGTCCCCTTAATAGATTTAACTTTATCGTCTACTGTTGTCCCTTTCACTGGTAAGAACATAGGTAGGAATATTAAACCATCAGTATAATATTCATATCCACCTTCTAATTCTTCTTTATCAACTATCTTTTTGGCTAACTTAAATATAGATGATAAATTTTTAAATGAACCATTCTTTTCTATTAATTTATCGGGTCCTTCAAAATATTGTTTGAATCCAATCCTCATAGTGTCTTCCCATTCTGTAAAATGGACCGTGTCCCTAAATTCGCGAATAATATCTGACCTTGATTCGCCTTTCTTTGAATACCAGGGTAACTCATAAGGTTGTTTCCCTGTTCCACAGTAATAAATATCAAATATCATGAATAAACTTATATTTTCATCTTTCTTATTTTTTGTAATGTATTCTCCATCAAATACCCAATTATCAGTTGTATCAAATTTAACCCCTGTATCAATTAATTGTTTCTTAGGAGTTAATAGATACCCTGAACCATCTTTAATAAATAATTCTGCTCTTATGCCATCCGCTTTTTCTGTGACCGCATATCCACTGACAATAGAATGTGGGTTATATGGATTTAAATGTTCTATACCCATACTAACAGGTTGGGGTCCTATGAAATTCCAATAATCCTTATAAACTTGACCAGTGATTTTACAATATGCTTTAATAATATCATTTTCAACATTCTTAGGAATAAAATATGAACACTCATAAATAATTTTAAAACATTCTACCATAACTGTTCCTAAATTTATTATTAAATCATCTATGACTGCTTTATTGTATACAGATGAATCTATCATAACTTGTGGCTTCTTACCAGGTTTGTAATTAATTTGTCTTTGAAAAGGTTTTGCTTTGGGTTTCCCCTTATATTTTCCTTTAGGTTTACCTTTTTTGGTTGGACCTTTAGCACCACCACTTTTACCATCAGAAGCCCATGAACCCGGGTCAGGCATATCATCACCTGAACCCCAAATATCATCTTGACTAACCTTAGGAGCATATAAATCTTCAATAATATATTGAATTGGAATTGTAATTTCTTTGACATCTATATCTGAACCGTCTTTATCTGTAAAATTAATATTAGGTGAAATTTCAGCAATAATAACTTCTCCACCATCATCGTATTCTCTTCTTCTGGGTATCAATTTATATTTTTCGTCATTCCATCCATCTGTTTCAAATCCATCTTTAATATGTTGCCAAATTTCCGCTTGTTTTGTTTCTTGCCAGTATTCTTCTTTCAACGTTATAAAATCAGGTAGCAGTTCTGGTGAATCAAACGGTAAAATCTCTTCATCAAATTCATATCCATATCTAGGTGATGGATCGCTTAGATATAATTCTGTGGTATCGAGATCTACATCAACTCCTTCAAAGTTGCCCATATCTTGAATCCCTGGAGAGAATGGTGTTCTAGCAAATGGATTTCCAAATGCATTTTCATTCGCATACTTTGCAAATTCTATAATAGGGGCTACTAAGAATGGATTAATATTATCTTCATTACCAACATACTCTATTTCTAATTCGTATATTTCTTTTTCCCTTAAGAGGCCCGATTCTTTGAATGTTTTAAAGTATTCTTTTTGTTTAGTTTGCTTAATAGCTGTTAAATCTATTCTCCAAACTTTATTAAGTGTTAAATAACTATATCTTTTCTTGAAACGAAATGATTTGTTTTTCTTTTGCCAATCACCTGTAAACATATTTCCATCTTTAGTATTATTCGCTGGTAATTCTTCTTTTAGATTTACTCTAATGGGATAATCAGATGAGTGAATTGATTCAAATTTCTTTGATGGATTTTTAGGATCTTTATACTTTCGTTTATTTATGATAGGAAAACGTAATGGTTCAAGCATATCATTTCTACAATAGTTTTTGATGTCATCTAATCCCTCTATTGTTAAACGGTGCGAACTAGGAAATGAATTAGATTGACGCTTCACCTCAGTTCTAATATCTAATGATTCTTTATTACCCAAACTAATATAATTAGTTGATGATGATAATGTATCCCTTAATCTTATGAATTGATCTTTATTCAACATCTTAGATTTATCTTTTAATGAACCAAATATCATCTCAAATTCAACATACTCTTCTTTTACAGCATATTTGAGATATTCTTCTAATTCACCGTTTTTACGGATTGAATCAACAAACGAATTTATAAAATCAGGGTTTTCGCTCATATCTTATATTATAACTAAATAAATTAACTTTAATTAGTTAAATCATAAAAAAATCAAATTTAGTAATGTTAGAAAGTTAAATTAAGTTTAGTTGTATTTATTAAGATAATGTAAATATAATTCATCATATAGTTGATTTTTGACTTTCTTTTTTCCATTTTCTTCTATAGGTAAATTAATCTTATTGGCTAATTCTACTAATTCAGTAACTTTGTACTTACCTATGGCTAGTAATTCCAGTTCATAGACATCTAACTTCTTAATATTTAGCACTAGGGCATGTTTTAGATCATCATATGAACCTAATTTATACTCAAGTGGTTCATCTAATTCGGTAAATGTTCCATCCTTATAAAGGATATGAATATTATTACGAGTTTTTTGTGATATAATAACTTTAGTTTGTAGAGAATAAATATAGATCACGGGTGTAACCTTGTAAAAATCTCCGAAATAAATAACAGATGAAAGAGTATTTGGTGTTTGCAACCCGCTTTGAATCAAACTAGACTTTAATACTTTAGGAGAATATTTGTAATTCAAATAATTTGTATCATTCTTTTCATCAATATCTGTAGCTATTTCTAGAAGCCGTTGAACATAGTATACGTCTTTATCTTTTTCTTCAAGAATATTACATGTGGGATCAAACTTATCTACAAACAAATTATTAATATCTTGATATACTTTAGTTTTAATCATATCTGTTATACGTTGGACATAGGATGATTCTTTAATATTTTCACAATATGTCTTGGTAGATAACAGCTTGGCCAGTAATTCCATTTCTATATTACTTTTAAGTGTTATGTTTAAATACTGATATAACTTCTAGATTTTAGTAATAAAAATTTATCAAATTTATCTAAAGTTAATTTATCTTTTTCAAATTTAATATTCTTTTTATTAACAATATCTGCTTGTTTTTTTTCTACCTGAATTACTTCAAATACTATATTCTCCGAATTTGTAAAACGAAAATATATATCATCTAAAATATCTTCATCTAATATTGTTAAATTTAAAAAAATACCATTCATATTTGTAGAATGTTCTAAATTATATGTTTTTATTATATTGCTTAAGATAGTATAGTATTTATTATTATTTTTATTAAGGTATTTTTGGATAATAAAAATTTTATTTTCTTTAGAAATATCTTCCATTATTATTAATTGAAATATTTATATTTAATTCTAAACGGGTTTTGCTACTATTTGAATATTTTTAGACATATATTTAATTCTAGAATCCTCTATTTGAACCTTTAATTCATTATTTACTTTATAATCATCTATATTATCATCCTCAAAATACTCTTTAGGGACAATAATTATAAATGGACTATTTTCAATAGTATCATCATCAGTATCTTTCAAGAAACCTATGATACCCATTTTTGTAATAGAATTAATAGTAATATCTAATTTAGTCCCTTTTACTGGAGAAAATATATTTGCTTTGTAAGTTATTTCATATACTATATAACTTGTATTATTTATTGTTTTAACTGAACCTATAGAACGATTTACTATTTGTAAACTACCTTTCTGAATGTATCCATCTTTATTACAAACTCCTTCATACTTTTTTTTTAACAATTTATATAACAATTCGTTTATATCTCCTTTAATATTTTTCATATCAACATTGATACTGGTTGTTAATAACTGTGATGAAATATAATCCGACATTTATTCTATAATACTATAGATTATATTTAAATCAAATTTCTTTTTGAAATTTAATAAAGAAGGTAAAACCTTGTGAATCAAATTTCTTTTAGAAATTTAATAAAGAAGGTAAAACCACTTACAAATACTTCAACCACACTTGATCCATAGAATAATATGATATATCTGGTTTATATCTAAAAGCTAATTCAAGTATTAAACATAGTTCAGGTTTATTACCTTCTTTTTTATTTTTACTCAAATAAGGTTGTAGAATACCCGATAACTCGGGGAAATATTGTTCAACCATTTGTTTAATTCTTTCTTTACTACTTCCTAAATTATTTTCAATACAAACATTCCCTGGTCCGGGTGGAAATTTAATGTCTTTGGTTCCAGGTTGAACAAACTTAAATACGGTTTCTTCTTCTTTATTTTTAATACGTTTAATACTGTAACCCCATAATGAACTATGCTTTTTATAAACCTTACCTATTTGGGATGTTTTAAATCTTTTTAAGGATTTTTCTATATTGACTAATTGAACTTCATCACATACTTGTATTTCTTCATTATAATATTCAAAAAATAATGGTTTATCTTGAAAATATAAATAAAATCCAAATAATTTTAAATTTTTATAGTATCGTTTTTCTTCACCAAAATAATATTCATCCTTATTAGAGTATATCAAATAAGGTTCTAACATATTTTTAAATTCACTATGATATTTACTTTCAATTAGTTCAGCATACTTCAAATTAGCATATAAGATACCACATTTATCATTTAAATTACATCTATCAAATACATAACATAAAGTTGTTGTATGATATAAATCTAATTCAGAATATATTTCGGTTAATTGGTCAATTATTGTGATAAAATTTTCATCAACATAATCTGGTATAGTGTCGCCATAAATATTCATAATAGAATCCAATGTATAACTATTTGAGAATACTGGTTTATCAGTATATTTCATTACTCTATCTAATTTAATAACTGTTTGTTTAATTTCATTATAATTAATTCTATATTGTAACGGTAAGTAGGAGTCTTCATACAAAAATGGTTGGAATATATAGTATTCACCTCTATTAATTATGTATCCACTGGATTTAGATTTAGAATAAATTACATATTTTTCATTTATCATTTCACTTAGTGCTTGATAAATCATTTCATCATATGTGAAACCATATTCATTCATAAGACCTAGTATTGAATCTAATCTAAATACATAAAAATCACTATATAGTTGAGATATCTTCTTTTTTATATTTTGAATAGCATTCTTTGAATAAACATCTAAAAATGTGTCTTTATTCAAGTCTACATCGTAATCTATATTTAGATCTTTATTATAATCACAATCACTCATATATGAACACACTTTTGAATAGGCTTTATCCGTAGGATCAACCAATATTTCTTTTGATTGATTTAAAGATGGTTTTACTTTTACTTTATTCAGACTGTTTTGTGAAATAACATTAACATTTTCATATAAATAACGATCTATAGCATTTTCTTTTAATATAGTTTCTACTTCACCTATTTGAACAGATTTATTTTCGGCATAACGGTAGATATATGTGTCTATAGATTCTCTATCAGTGTTCAGAGTTGAAGCATGTAAATAGACTGTTACATTTCTTTTAGTTTCATCTAAATCAGCATGAGAACAAAAACGAATACCTCTACCAATTGTTTGTTCTATCCTATTCAAGTGATACCATGGATCTAAAATATGGACGTTTCTAATTCTTTTAAAATCTAAACCTTCAGAAGCAGCAACAGTACCTAATATAACTTTAATACGTTGTCCCGCGCCATTACCTTTTGAAGTAACTATGTTTAATTGTTCTGCTAATTCTTTTTTATTAGAAGAACCATCGATTACCATAAATGTTGCTTGCTTAAAATCATCCCCTGCTTCAGATTTAGTTAAACCATTATATGACATTAATTCTCTTTTACAAGAATGTTTATCTAAACTTGGTTTATAATCTGGAAATGATAACAATTTTCGTTTATCATATGGTTTATAACCATTATGTTCTAACATCAACTGTAAAGGTATAGTCCCTGAATCAATATAGTTTGTATAAATGAATACTATACCCTCTGAATTATCAATACAATTTAGAAGTGTATTCATTTTAGCAGAATGATTCTTAATAAAATCTCTGTCAAAAAAAGGATAACCTTTTTCTTTATATGCATATGTTTGACCTTTACGTGATAAACTATTGGTTAAACCTTTGTTTCCATAAAATTCGCTTACATCCATTTCACCTTCCAAATCTATATTAGCTATAGGATAAACAAAATTAGATAATTGAAACAGCATAACATTGTCTACGCCCTGATTACTCAAATCTAAATCTGGTTTCTTTTTAATTATATCATTTATAGCATAATTATAAACTTTTTCTTGGAGTCCTCTTATTTTTGATCCAAACAATTCTAAAAATTTAAATTTATCAGCGGATTTAATAGATTTACCCGATAAATCTAATTTAGGTCTTTTTGAACCGAACATAATGCTATTATCTTTATCTTTTGTATAAAGAGGATATAATAATGAATTATTTCTATCTTTCAGATACTTAGGCGTAAGCCTTAGAGGGAATGTAATGGGATTTTCACCTCTTAAATATGATATATAACCTTTGCTTTTATCATATAATAATCTATGTCCATCCCCTGTTAATTCACCTTTCTTATCAAACACATCTGAATAGTTAATAGTTGTTTTATTATCATTTAATAACATCATATTCAACATCCAAATTATTTCTGTTGCTTTGTTATACATGGGTGTAGCTGTTAGCATGACTAACCTTAAATTTTCACTATGAGTTAAAATCTGCTCTATAGTTTTTACAGCATCTCTCATATCTTCATTACCCTGTTCATCGCGAATATTATGAACTTCATCTATAATAAATAATCTATCAGAAAAATATTCTTTGATCCACCTTACTCTACCTGAAAGCTTTTCTTCTTGTGGTAAAGATCTAACATATTCATCTTGTTTTCTTTTTACAAAATTAGAAAATGATTGATAGGCCATAATTTCATAATATTGTTTAATTAATTTATTTACTTGTCTTCCTTCTTTTACAGATGAATTAGTAAAACTATCACCTGTACATTGATTAGAACCCCTTTCAGGTGTATAGATAGTTTTTTTCCATCCAATCTGAATATTTTTAGAACTAAGAATAACTATTTTTCTATCAGGACGAGCATATATATCTCTAAAGTTTTCAGCTATCGTTAAACCAGAGCATGTTTTACCTACTCCAACGCCATGATAAACCAATAAACTTTTATAAGGCGATTCTTTATTCATAAAATTTTTTAAAACAATTTGATGAGGTTTAATACTGAATTCACCATTACATTGATCTGTACCTGTGCTATCTAAAAATAATTGATTTGAATTAAATTCTTTTTTTTCAAATAATATTTCTTGTAAATTCGGATCATTATTTTGAGGAAAAGGTGTAAAATTAGGATCGGCTTTAGGTGGTTCCTTATCTTCAACAACCTTTTGTAGTAATAGTTTCTCTTTATCATCATTTGAATTATCATACATCTGGTATAATTCTTCAAATTCAAGTTTCATTAGTTGAGAATAACTCATATATATTTATGATAGATAATTATTCTTTCAAATTAAAATCATTTGTCCACATCTCATTAAATTTTTGTAGTTTTCTTAAAACATCATTTTTTGTTGATTGTTCTTTTCTAAGTATTTTATAACATTCTTTAAATGATAACCATGCTATATCAGCTATTTCTGAATATTGTTCATATCTATTTGTATTAATTTTTAAACCTCTAGACCCTTTATAAAATGCTATATAGTAAATATGTTTATACCTAACACCATTAGACCCCACATATTCTTCTGATAATGGAATAACGTTATCTAAAAGAATATATTCTTCATTAGTTAAATCCGTTTCTTCTTCAAACTCCCTTATAGCGCATTTCATATTTGATTCTCTATTACTTCTTCGTCCTTTAGGGAATTCCCATTCAGGCGTAAGATATTGTGTATGACAACTATCTAATAATTCATTTAAATTTTTTCTTTTAAGGTTTTCAAAATTCTCTTTACTTTTTTGATATTCTTTAATCATTCTTTCTGTTTGTGTCTTAGGTTCTAGAGAAAACCATAACTTTTGCCATAATTCATCAAATGTTAAATTTTTAAGATTTTCTCTTTCTTTAATAGAACAACCATTAAATAATTTAACCAGATATTTACTATCATAAATATCATATTTACCTCTTAAAAATTCAATATAAGATAATGAATCTTTTCTCTGAATCATTAATACTTTATCTTTATCAATACATAGTATACCATAACTTAAGACAGGTAATCTACAATGTCGGTATAAATGGCCTTCGTTACCGCAATTATTACAATAGATGGTTTTTAAATCCATATTCATTATATAGTTATCATAAATATACCTTAAATAAGAAATATAAATGAAAATAAAATATATCTGTTTAATATATGAATCCTAAGTTTTGGGGACCACATGGGTGGATATTTTTACATGTAGTTACTATGAATTATCCAAAAGATCCAAATAATCAAGATAAAACTTTATACAGAAACTTTTTCTCTAGTTTAAAGAGAGTTTTACCATGTGAAAAATGTGCTTATCATTATTATGAACATATTAAAGATGATCCTATAGAACCTGCTTTAGAAAGTAGAGATACTTTAGTTCGTTGGCTAATCAAAATACATAATAAAGTCAATGAAGATTTAGGAAAACCTCAATATACATATGAACAAGTTATAGAAGAATATAAATATAAAATGATTAATATGGATCGCGACGAAACTTTAATTTATAAAGTAATTATTGGGGCATTATTATTATTTATTCTTTATAAACACTTCAAAAAATAATATAATGTATAGTATATGATAAGAAGTAATTCAAAACATAGGGGAACCCGAAAAATCCGAAAAACTATGAAACATAAGAAATATAGAAAAACTATGAAACATAAGAAACATAGAAAAACTATGAAAAAAAGAAGTATGAAAAAAAAGATTATAAAAAGTAAAAAAAAATATAAAGGTGGTCTGACAAAAGTTCAGGAGGAAGAATCTAACATTAAGTTCTTAAAATCCAAGTGGGTTAAAAAAGAATATTGGGATGAAGTTATTAGAACAGGTCACTATCAATTTGCAACACCTAATACAGATATAACATTAGATGAAATAATTGATGCTGATAGAAATAAGTGGACGCCTCCTAAAAATGAATGGGGGGGACTTGATTATTCACTGACGCGACAACATGAGTGGCCTGGGTGGAAAACTGTAGAATATAGATCCGGCCCACACATGAATCCGGTACAATATCATAACAAAGCGGATGGTACTCTTTATAACATTGATGAAAGATTTTATGCCTACGGAAGATTCGTCACCAACTCACCATGTAATAAGGGTAGATGTAAATGTAGTATTAAGGATTGTAATAATTATTATTGGGTACCGGAAGTTTCTATTAACGAAATTGACAGTATAGGCCCGAGGTCGCATCCAGATGCTTCTGAATCAAAAAGAGAACAACTCGTTGATGAGGCAGACGCTGGTATTAATAAGCTATACGAAAATCAGGGTTGGTGGGAATACCGTAGGGGTAGATTAGATAATAAATTAACCACTAATGGTTACGTTGGATGGTTACCAGTTGAGGATGCTGATGGAATAGGAAGAACATATTATTTATGTCCTGTATGCTACATAAAACGATTAAAAAAAGAGGAAGAACTATCTAAATACGCTATATTACAAAAAGAGAGTAGAGGTGAAGGACCACATGTATGGCCCATACAAACTAGTATAGAGCGTCAGCGAGGTGTAATTAGTGATACCAGTCACACAGCCACACCCGACTCTAGCATCCAACCCACGCCTATTTTGCCTAGTGCTCCACCCGCTCACGAGGTAGAAGCTGTTGTGCCTAGTGCTCCACCCGCTGTGCCTAGTCCACCCGCTCACGGGGCAGAACCTGTTGTCGTAGCTCAAGAAATTCCACATTTAAGTTTTAGAGAACATGATAGCGTTCATTTTAAACATGATGGTAGTTGGTATGATGGGATAGTCACTTCATCAGATGATAAGGGAGTTAACATTTATTCAGATGTCCTAAAAACTATATTTATACCAAATAACGTGCTACTTTGTTCAATTATTAAGAATTGTTGAAGATAATATAAACACTTCAAAAAAAATAATATAATGTATAGTATAAAATGAATTATTTATTATTATTAGCTGGTTTAGTTTTAGTTGTTTGTTTAATGAACAGTAAAGATTTAATGAAATCGGATTTAGTGAAATCAGTTTCATCCAAGAGTAAATCTGTAAGTAAATCTCTAGGTGTAGATAGCACTACATTATTAGTAGTTGTATTTGTAGGTGCTGTATTATTTATGTGTATGAATAAGAGTGTTGAAGGATTTACCGATGTAAACCCAGATACTAAAAATTGTGATGGTGGCAAAAAATTACGTATATCTGACCCCGATGGTGTTAAAAATCAAGATGTTATGGGATGTTTCATGTTAAATGAAATTCCTCAAAAAGTTAAACAAGTATTGAATTTAAGAGAAATTGAAGAAATAGAAATTCAAGAAATCCAGTTCCCAGCCACACTACCACCAGAATCTGACAGACCCTCTATACCATCCGGTGGTGAAATGGATATAATGGCGAGGGAGGATTATCAACGCAATCGGGGACAACCGAAAGCTCCCAAAAATACAACTCCTGGTGATAAAAAATCCTAATCCTCTAAAAGTTTATCTATAATTAATATTTCTCGTTTTTATATTTTTTTTTTCTTTCATAAGATATAATGCCCAGAATTAAGAAATTAATTGTGTCCAAGATTATGTCTGATGAAGATATTGCTAAGCGCGAAGGATTATGGTTTACAGAAGATGATTTAGTTCATCCTATAATTAGTAGTAACATCGATGTTTATTATTTAGATAATGAAGGTAATGAAGTTTTATTATTGAAATACCGTAAAAACCAGATAAGCGATGAGCTGTGTGATTTAGGTTGGAAATCTTACAAAGATTTAGCGAAACCTAGCAGAGGCAGGGGTGCGAGTGCTGGTCCCATCGATGTCAAGGGTCAATACTTCGGTAAAAGAGCAGTAGTTCATACCAAAAAGTGGTCTACAGGCTATTTAAAACCCGATGGTAAAGTGTTAAAAGAAGAATTAGAAGTATTTGATTTTGAAGAAGTTAAAAAAAGAACACTTGCTTTAAATATTGAAGTTTTAGATGAAGATTCTAAAGAAGATTTAATTTACAAGATAGTGAAATCCATGAATTTAGTATCAAGTATGAAAGTGAATAATCAAGTGGCATCTAATCCAATAGGTTTTTATGAAGAATCTAAGAATTTTGCTAAGTTACCGTGTCGCTTAACCCATTTTACAAGAGTTAATTACGATAAATATAACGAAGGATTACCTTTTATTCAAAGAATAGATCAATGTTTTAAAAAGTTGATCCCAGAAGCACACAAGAAACAGTTATGTAAAGCGTCCGAAAAATCACATTTACAAATCCCTAAAACATGCTTCTCTACAATAACAATTAACCGCAATTTTAGAACTGCGTTACATCGTGATGCTGGAGATTATAAAGAAGGATTTGGAAATCTAACAGTTATTGAAAGAGGTAGATACCACGGCGGTTACACATGTTTCCCACAATTTGGTATTGGTGTCGATGTAAGGAGAGGTGATTTCTTAGCGATGGATGTTCATGAATGGCACACGAATACACCTATTTATGAAACAGCTGAAGACAAAACTTTTAATGAAGGTTTGGATGTCGCGTTCAAAGATAATCCCGAAGTAGGCACAGTAGGTATCTATGAAAAATATACCAGGTTAACATTTGTCTGCTATTTGAGAGAAAAGATTAGCAAATGTCCAAATCAAAAAGATTTAACTGAACATGATTTAGCACATTTAACTAAATCGGGGCATTCTAAGATAGTTACTAAATAATTTGTTACAATCATAAAAAATAATTTAATAGAATATAATAGAATATAATATATATATATATATTATATAAGTATTAGATGGAAGGCCAAGTTATTATCCCTAGTAGAATTATTGAATGGTTATCAATGACTGTTGGAGGAACGCCTAATTGGGGGGCAAGTATAGATGGTTTAAACAAGTGGTTTTTATCACAATGGAGATCTACAAAGGATAATATTAGTCATAATGGATTTAAACAATTAAAATTAGAAAATATTAAACTAGTGTTTGAACAACATGGTAGACCCGATTTATATCAAGCATTAACACAATATTTTAGTAATAAAGGTCAGATAAATGATATAAAAGGAGATAATTATATTTCCGAAGAATCTTTTTTAAATTTAGAAGATAAATTTAAAGCATATATTGGTAGTTCAGATCAAAGTGATGAAGAAGTAGATATGGAAGAAGGAGATATGGAAGAAGAATGTTCTGAAATGTTTGCTAATCACGATGAAAAGTTTTCATTTTATACTGATCAAATAAGTGTTTATTTAGATGGTTCATACACACAAGGAACACACACACAGTTAAAATCTATGTTAAAAGAAATACAGACAGCATTAAATATATGTAAAAGTAAAGGTGTAAATGTAGAGAAAAAGATTCAAAGGTTTAATGATTTAAATCAGCGATATAAATCTTGGTGCGGTCAAAGTAAGGCCAAGAAGTCTAAACCTAAATCTAAATCTAAGTCAGCTAATCAACCTCGTAATTTTTGTAGTGAAGAAGAAAATTGGTATAGAAATTTTAATGATAACATATTTGCAATACAAGCATCAATGAGGAAACCGTGTAATGATACTAATCAAGGAATTGTAGAAAATCGTATGAATGATTTAAAAAATTCAATAGTTCGTTGTCGAGATGATTTACCACAAGATGGTGTAGTAGATAGAATATTTACATTTAATGAATTATATTATGAATATGAACATTGGTTAGGTGGGAGAGAAAGTGGTAAACGGAATTTGAAGCAAATTATAGCACCGGGTATGTATTACTGTAACCCCGTTAGTGGTCTGTGTATACCCACCGGCAATAGAGAAGGTGCACAAACTGCAGCTGACTGTAAGAGTACTTGTAAAAAGGCTGGACAGGATGAAGATGGATTATTACCTGATGTATTCTATGACAGAGATGGTAATTTATTATCAGCAGGCGATTTATTTGGTTCGTTTGGGTTAACTCAAAAACCTACCAAGAAACAAATATTAACAATTCTTAAAGGTTTATACCCTGGTACTCGGCCTGGTGAAATCATGAATAAACTAGGTGCGCAACGTTTTTTTGAGTGTAGACAAGAATTATACGGAGCTATGAAAAAAAAGAAACCTAACTCTAAAAGAAAGGGTAAAAAAGAAAAAAGAAGCGGTAAAAAAGAAAAAAGAAGCGGTAAAAAAGAAAAAAGAAGCGGTAAAAAACGCAAACCTTCAAGGACTAGAAGAAGATAAATTTTATGTTATACCTTTAACTAATTATATATAAGTTTATTTAAAGTTTTATCTTTTATCTTTTATTATAAATGGATAAGCCTAACATATCTATTATTACATTATTAAGTGGAGAACGAGAGTTTATCCCTTTAATTAAAGCTAATTTTGAAAATTTCGATTATCCTAAAGATAAATTAGAGTTAATCATAGTTGACGATGGTATAGATAATCTAATGGATCATTTTTTAGATGAACGTATATTATATCTCCATTTAAGTGATAAAGAAATTATAGAATTTATAGAAAAAATAAAATTTGATAACGATAAAGATGATATGTTGAAAAACTATCAAACTAAAACTAAGTCTTTACCCAATGGTTTCAAGAGAGACTATGGAGTTGGTATGTCTTCTAACGATTATATGTTCCATATGGACTATGATACTAGTTATAACAAAAATTCCTTAGAACGTAAGTTAAAGTTTCTAAGGAAAAACAAAGTTGAATGTGTTTACTGTAGTAATATATTATGTCATGATTTTCATTCTAAAGATTATTCCAAGTTATATAAATCTGAATCACCTTATAATATTCATGAATCAACTATTTTTCATACAAAAGGTTATTGGCAGAACGGTGGATTCAAGTGGTCTGATTTAAGTTGTGAAGGTCGATTTTTTTCTGATAACCATGGTCAACAACGAAAAATGGATAATTATTATGATACTGTCAAAATTCTAAGTATTCGCAATGTTCAAGAATATAAACCTATTGCATTAGATCTAAAGAAATCTGATTTTGATTATGAAATAAAAAAAGAAATTATCGATGAAATTACAATAGATTATAATCCGGTTAAAGAAAGTATTGAATCACTTTTTTCAGATATTCAAGAAATTCAAGTATTAGGTATTCATAGTGATTTTATTCAATCATTAGAAGAAGATAAATACAAGTGTAATAACATTACCGAAAAAATCAAACAAACAAAGATAGCTAAAGAAATAAAACAAATAAATTCAAGTTTTCATATTTTATTATTTGGTTACAAACAACCTGTGTGGGCATTATTTGAAGAAGTAAGTTTTGATTGTATTTTATTGGAAACGCATAAAAATATGGAACAGATGCATTCTATAATTCAGAAGTGTAAAAAATATGAATACATTTATTTGAATGGAATATATATTAATAAAAATATTTTAGTAAATTCAAGTTCTGAAGTTGAAAATCTTATAAACGTTCCAAAATAAACTTTATTTTTTTTCTATACTACTATATAAAAATGTCGGGTGTATTTGATTTTCTAGCTAAAGAAGTAGGAACAACTGTTAGAAGTGCTGAATCACTAGTTTCACAACAATGGTCGCAGAGAATGGTACAGGTATCAGTTTATGCTGGTGTTGTATTCTACGTATTATCAACGTATGAATTAATTGGTTTTGTTGAAAAACAATTAGTTTCCATCGGCCTCAAAGTAGGCAAGGATGGTACTAGACTAGTACACGCGGTAATCTTTGCTGTATTTATGTATTATGGTTCTAGACTTATCTTAGATCCTGTTGTTGCTAGAATACAGGGCAATCAAGAAAAACAATAAATTAATTTAATATTTTAATATAATTATTTAAAAACTATCTATAATTTATAAATATAATTATGGAAAATCAAGATTTATGTAAGGTAGCTATGGATAACTTACTTTTTTTAAGTAAAGGGGATAATTTCATCACTAATAAATATAAACTCAATCATTTAAGATTTGAATCATCGGAAGATGAAACATTCGATACAATTTATTCTTTAAAAGAATTAGAATATCCTCTATATTTTACTATTAATCAATTATTAAATGAAATACATACATCGTATGAATATTATATTCAAGGTTATCATAGAAAAGATATCATTAATATGTTAGACGATGTAGTTGAAATGCTATATCAGTATTATGAAGGATGTGAAGAAGATAATCCATTATTTCAATCATTTTTAGATGATATAGATGATAAAGTATTCTTTACACAGGGTTATTATAAGTATGGCATATGTCATTGGTTACCTACAAAGTTTAATGAATATCTAAATTGGTTCTGCTTAAGATCAATTCAAATTAGTAAAGAAATTGTTAATGATTATTTAGAAGACATATATAGTCCTGGTAGATACGTTGAAAGTTCCGATGAAGATTCAAATGAAGATGATAAAAAAGATAAAGTTTATAAACCTAAATTAACTAGGAATAAATCTGAAGAAAAATTATTATTAACGGGAGAACCAGTTGTAACTGAATCAAGTGCTGAAGAATCTGGAGAAGAGTCCGATGAAGATATGGATTCTAAGAAATTAGATTAAATTTCTATAATACATGTGGATTGTAATAATATGGTTCAGGTTTATAAATAGTAGCCGTATGTTCTTTATCAAGTAAATTTATATTATCACTATTTTGTAACTCTTTACACCCTGTTTCATCTGTACAATTTTTACCTTCTAAGGTGACTGGTATAGGTATTTGGTGATACTGATCTGATTTTACAAAGTAATTCCATGAATTAGAATTAGGATAAGTCCTTCTACCGTATAATTGTTGGAGTTTATTGGAATCGTCCGAATCTTGTAAAAAACCCACCATATCGTATTCTTCAGGTGGACCTCTTGTAGGGTAATTAAACGGTTTATTTATTCTTCTTTTTCTATCGGGCCTGTAAAAGTCTTCTCTATATGGTTCTTCTTCATCATTTTCTTTAATTATTTCTTTAATAATTACTTTTGGTTTTTCTTGTATTATTACTTGTGGTTGATTGACTATATTATATAGTAATACACCGACCAATAAAACTAATAATATATTTACTATTGAATTTGATTGTAATATACTTCCACCTTTCATAGATTTGCTCTTTCCCATATATAAGTTATATATTTAAAAAATACTTACTAAAGAATATTAAAATGATGTATAACTTGATTGCTTGTGTTAACAAAAATGGTCTTTTAGGTCAAGCAAATGATTTATACACTAAATCAAGTAAAGATTTACATTATTTCAGTAATGTTACAAAAGGTCATAGTTTACCCAAACAAAATATTATTGTAATGGGTTACAACACTTGGTTAAGTATACCAAATAAACCACTCAAAGACAGATATAATATTGTGTTGACTAAAGAACACGTATCAGATATAGATGGTATTTGTAGATTTTCTACCATCAAATCAGCCTTTAATCATATAGAATCTATTAAGCATAATTTTGGTGAAGTATTTATTATTGGTGGTGCCACTGTTTATGAACAATGTTTGAAGGATTACCCTGATAAACTAAATAAACTATATATCAGCGAAATTGATGATGATTGGTTAGGGGATGAAGCATCTAAGTATTTTGATTATTCATCTATTTTAAGTGATTTTAGAGTCATAAAAGAGAGGAACGAAATTGATGATGCGAGAATTTATAATCCAGAAACAAAAAGTTATATTATTAAAAATTTAAATATAACATTCAAAGTTTATCAAAGAAAATCATTGATTAATGATTATGAAATGAGTTATCTCAAATTAATGAAAACTATTATGAAAACTGGTATTCCAACTGAAACCCGTAATGGATTAGTTAAATCAACATTTGGTGAAAAGATGGTATTTAATTTAGAAAGTTTTCCATTACTAACAACTAAGAAAATGGGTTACAAAACAATTTTAAGAGAACTGTTATGGTTTATTAACGGTTCAACAGATAACCGTCTATTGAAAGAACAAAATGTTCATATATGGTCTGGTAATGGGTCAAAAGAATTCTTGGTTGAACGTGGTCTACCATATGAAGAAGATGATTTAGGTCCTATTTATGGATTTCAATGGAGACATTTTGGAGCTGAGTATGATACCAGAGATACAGATTATACAGGTAAAGGTGTTGATCAATTAAAATGGTTAATTGAAGAAATTAAAAATAATCCATCATCAAGAAGACTTATATTAAATGCATGGAATGTAAGTGATTTAGATAAAATGGCTTTACCGCCGTGTCATATTCTATCTCAATACTATGTTAATGAATTAGATGGAACTCTAAGTTGTCAACTTTACCAGAGATCAGGTGACATGTTCTTAGGTGTCCCATTCAATATCGCATCTTATGCCATGTTAACATGTATCTTATGTAAATTAACAGGATACAAACCAGGTTACCTTCATCATGTAATAGGTGATGCTCATATTTATGAAGACCATGAAAATTCAGTATTAAAACAAATTAAAAGAGTTCCTAAAATGTTTCCTAAATTAACTATTAGTGATGATTTGGTGGATATAGATAGTGTTACTGAAGACATGTTTAGTATTGAAGGTTATGAAAGTTATGGACGACTTACTGCGCCTATGGCTGTATAATTTACCTGTTGGTTATCTAATTTACCTATTGGTTATCTAATATACCTATTGGTTATCTAACGTTACAAACAACTTGTAGCAAGATTATCAGCACGTTCATTACCTATAGAATGTTTATCTTGTTTCTTGGTGTGTCCTCTAATATGAATAAATGAAACATCTAACATTTTCATAATAGTTTTAATAGATTGAATGAATGATACATTTTTTTTATTTTGTAGACTCCCGTTTTTTAACCATTGATCAAACCATTTAGTTATCGCATCTATACAGTATTGTGAATCTGTATAAATTATTATTTTTTTATTAATATTATATTTATGACATTCTTGTAAAGCAAATAATATTGCTATTAATTCTGCTTTATTGTTAGTTGGTGAATCGATATCTAGTTTTTTAGAAATATCATTCATTTTAATGTAATTATCTTGAGAAAAATGAATACCTACACCAGCTGAAACATATTTGCTCTTAGATCCGTTATTCTTACACGCACCATCGGTATAAATTATTATTGTATCTGGATTAATTATAATTTTTTCTTTATTTTCTTCAAGGTATTTTTCTAATGAATTATGAATAGATGTAAATTTAATTTTAAACCATGGTTGGGTATTCAACCAAATTAGATATTGTTGATCTTTATTATAGATATCCTTAAATGTTGTATTGCGGTATTTACCAAAAGGTATTACAGTAGATTCATTAACTGAATTACTCATTTTAAAAATAATATATAAAAAGTATAATTAATCAAATTTATATTTAATGTTTTTTAATATTTTAACGACTTCTACCTTTCTTCTTACTTTTAGCTTTGAGTGCCGCTTTTTCTTTAGGTGTCAATTTAGATTTATAATCACTAAATTTAATTATTGATTTACTCTTAACAGGGTATACTTGTTTTTTCTTTAATATATCGGCTAAACCCACTCTAGCATCTTCAAATTCAGCTGTTGATATTTTATCAACTTTGGGCCATGAAGTATATAGATATGTACTTGAATTTGAATCATCTTTCGGTATTTTAGATACAAATTTTTTCATAGAAAGTGATAATTCACTTTCTAATTTTTTAGAAATTGTTTTACTAGATGATAAAGAATTAATAACATTATTTCTAATTTTACGTTTTTTTATTTTTTTTTCTAATTTCTTTTGTCTTTGAGTTAATTTTTTAATATTATTCATTCTCATTTTACTCATAGATTTAGCTTTGCTTGATAACACTTTTCTCATGGGTGTTCTTTTACCTTTTGCTTTCTTTTTCGCACCTTTCTTTTTCGCACCTTTCTTTTTTGCACCTTTCTTTTTTGCACCTTTCTTTTTTGCACCACCAAAAAATGCTTGCATGTTACTATCTAAACCTGATATATCTGTAAAATTGTTAAATTCTGACATAGCTCCATATAATGTATTTCCTCCTAAATATCCTCCATCTAATACCATATTATACATTATTATATATTTTTTTTAATAAATTCTTTGACTAATAAATCAAGTGAACAGGGTCCAACATCAAAAATCATTTTATGAAACCCTTTCAAATCATCCGGAAATTTTTCTAAATATTTATCTCTTAAAAATAACATCGTTAATTCACCAACTTTGTACGCAAGAGCTTGACTTGGTATACAGATGTAACGAATAATTTCATTCTTAATAACTAAATCAGTGTAATCTAAATGTTTTTTCATGTAATCAAAACATTTTTTATATGACCACCTGAAAGCATGTATTCCGGTATCGATGACTAATCTTACCGCACGCTGTATTTCATATTGATACTTGGATATCATTTCTTTATCTGTATGTAAATCTGTAAAATTTTCACAGTATAACCCCCATCCTTCGCAATATGCTGTATTATGGGCTGCTTGGATGTACAGAGGTAGGTCTTTAGATCTATTATGTGTCATTAATTGTAAATGATGACCAGGTACTGTTTCGTGGAGAGTTAGCGTTAGCAACTCGTGTTGATTTAGGTCACCAGGATGATTAGTATTCACGTAAAATGTTCCTTTCTTTTTAGTCCCTATGTAAAACGCATACATTCGTGATTTATTATCTTTAATACGCACTATATCTGCCAATTCAGATTCTTTTAATTCTATATTAAAATATTTTTTGTATATTTTTTCATAAATATCTTTTTGTTGGGCTTTAGATATTTTAATAACTTGTTCTTTGCTCTTAAAAGGTAATCTGGTTTTTTTATAAAATTCTTGAAGAGATCCTTTAAATTTCATCTTTCTTTTTAAGGCATTTAGTTTTTTGATTAATCTATCTACTTCCCTCAACCCTAAATCATGGATATCTTTAGCTGTGTAACCCTGCATAGTTTGTTCTTCTAGTAAACCTCGGTAAATATCTAAACCCCCCGAAATAGCATACAAACCCAGTTTATCGGTACATTTACATAAGTATTCATTTTCTATAAAATCTTTTAGCAAACTAATTGACGGAAAAATATATTCTTTTATAGATTCTATAACTTCTTTTTTTACATCTTTAGGAACAGTAATCGTTTCTAAATCTAATTCTAAAGCATTTTTATACTGATCTCTCAAATCTAATACAATCATTCTCGGTATAGTATCCCCATGTTTCACCCCTAAACGCATGTTAGTTAAGATTGTATCCGTTAGCTCTGGAACACCTTTGAAACGATTAATATAATCTTTATAACTTTGTTTATCTGTAAATTCATAGTCTGTTTCGCCTTGTAATCCAGTTATATGATATAAAGGGAAATTATTTAGTGAATCAATTGGTATTTTATCTAACGATAGATACTTTGATTCTTTAATCATTATTTTCAAATCATCAAAAAAAATTAAATCATAAAATGATTTTTCTTTCTTTTCTTTGACTAACTTGTGATATTTTCTAATTAATTTTCTTTCTTTTTTTTGAAAATCTTTAGTCAATGTATTTGTATATTTTGGTCGAAGATGTTTGTATTCAGGTATTTGGTGGAAATCATTCATCTCGGGAACAAGTTGAATCATTTCATGTATGTATTGGTCACATAACTCCATATATTAAAAGAATAGATATTAATAATTTAAATATCATCCAAATCAATTCCTTCTTCTTCGGATGAACTATCACTAGGATCATCCATTGTGAATCCATATTCTTCATCATCGGGTGTATCAAATTCATCTAAATTAAATTTGAATGCCTCGGGTAATTCACCTTCTTTTTGTAATCGTTTCGCTTCATCTTCAGAATACTTATGAATAATACTACATTTAGTATCATCAGTCATACCTTCCCATAAAGATATTAAGACAACATCTGATCTGTTTACCCAAACGCGCTTCCGCATTGTGCCACAGATTGTTCCCATTCTTGTTTTACCTCCATCAAAGCAGAGTAGTTCAAACCGCCCGTTACCCTTAGGATTAACTACTTGGGCGTATTCTTGAGATTCTTTAACATCTTTTTTAATTAATTGTTTTTTGTCTTCGTATACACGAGTTTTCTTTCCTTTTTTAAAATTCCTTCCACCTTTGTTATTTGGCATTGTTACTAACTATTATATTATAGTAAGATATGTTTAAATCAAATTTTATAAAAAAAAATAAATTATATTTCCATCTAAGATTCTATTCCATCTAAGAAACTATCAAACTTATCTGTTTGATTAGTTAACACTGATGTATTACTCTTTTTTTTACCTTTCTTTTTACTTTTACCAGGAAACCATGCGTCTAAATCGTAAGATCCTTGTGATGACATTGGTAGTGATAATGTTTTTGCTTTCTTAGGCATACTTACCGTTGAGTATTTGCTCGTTGAAACATTCCACGAATCAGCAGCCTGACCCTTCTTGTATGATTTCTTAGCAATAGGGATAGCATCTCTTAAACTTGCTTTCGGGTTTTCTTTCTTTAATTCTTTAAGGACAGCATTGACATGTTTTAGCCATGGGTTCTGTTGTTTCCCTTTTTTAGTAGTCTTTTTACGCGCTGGTCCTACGCCTTTTCTGGCAGTGACTTGTCTTTTAGGTGCTTTGCGTTTAGGTGTTGCTTTGCGTTTAGGTGTAGCTTTGCGTTTAGGTGTTGCTTTGCGTTTAGGTCTTGCTTTGCGTTTAGGTCTTGCTTTGCGTTTAGGTGTTGCTTTCTTAGATTTTACACTTTTAGATGAATTACTCTTAGGCGCTGAAATAGACGCCAACTTATAGAATGGATTATTTGCCATACTTATAATATACTTTAGAAAATAATTATAAAGCGTTACAAAATCATAAAGTTTTACTTAATTTTAAACCATGTATAAATTTATGTCCAAAATATTCACATATAAATAAGATAACTATAAATCCGGATGCTAATAAAAACCGCATTAAATGATCGCAATTATTAGAAGGTGATTGTGGATTATTATCATATATTTTATCATCTACTGTATTACATATACTATTTACAAAGGGTTCCATAAATAAAGTAGGGCATACGAACCCTATAATAATTAACATAATACCCATTAGTAATCCCTTTTTAACACCATCAGAATGTGAAAGATCTGCCACATTCCAACATAACCCGGTTAATGCTAATACATCTATTACAGTTTTACTTTCTATTTCCGTCCAATTATGTGGACAAGGTTTATATATACGTTTAAATTTACCCTCCTCCGATATAGTTAAAGCATTTGCTATTTCATTTGAAAAAGGCATTATAAACTTTAGTACCTCCAAAATATTCATATATATATATATATATTATTCCGGGTTAATAATTCTCCTTAACCTTTGTAAAGCTAATTGTAAAGAATCTAAACTGGGTGCTTCGAAACCATTCATATCTGATTTTAATTCTGGTTTTTTTAATTTAACCGATTGTAGCATATCAGAACTTATAGTTGATTTTAATATAACTTGATTTTCTTTAGCGGTGGGTGCACTTAATTTTATCATTTTTTTGTATTTATCTTTACCAAAATTAGGAAGAGGAGGTGGGGGTGGAGGCGCTGGGGGTGGGGGCGGTGGAATAGGTTTTTTTATAGTATCTACGAAAGCGTATTCATTTAATACTACATTATTTTCAACTCTACTCTGTAAGGCATACCATTGAAACCATATTTGATCATCGGTTACCCATAAACCCACTAAATGGATTATGAAACTTGCGTAACTGTATAGTGGTATATCATCTAAAGGATTTTTATGTGTATCGAAAGTAGGCATATTATCTCTTAGTTTTATATTCATTGTATAGTTACCATCATTTTCTTTTATAAAATGATTTACATTATGAGTTTCTAAATACTCAAATTTAATTAAATCATAAATATAATTTAAATCATCTAAAAATTTTTCTGTTTGTAAATCATTTGTTTTATTTTGAAATGATATCATAATATATTCTTTATTATTCTTATTTACTGGTTTGTTAGGTATGTTAGGACTCTGTACACCAAAGGGTACATACATTCTCGGAGTTTGAAAGATACATTCTTTATTACCTTTGAATTGTAACGGTATAAATGTGAAGTCTTTTGAAAATTGTAGAGGTGTTTTTAAACAGAATTTCATATTTTGTATCGGTTCTTTATAATGAACGATCATTAATAGTATCTATATATAAGTATGTTTAATTTACTTAAATAATTAACAAGAGTAATTAATATATATATGACAGATACATGTTGCGACATTTGTGGTGATTTACTAAATGATAAATGTGTTATTAAACTAAAATGTAATCATAGTTTTCATTATGAATGTGTTATGAAATCTTTTCAATGCGAAAAGAAAAAAATGAATAGTTGTCCCTTATGCCGACAAACACATGGTCTTTTACCTGTTGTGAATGGTTTAACTAAAGTTACGAGAGGTATTCATTACATTGATTATAAGAATATACCAGAGTTAAATAATACACCTTGTTGTACAATTTTAAAATCTGGTAAAAGAAAAGGAGAACCTTGTAATGCTAAATGTATGTTAGGTATGAGTGTATGTAAAAGACATCATTTGTCTACTTTGAAGCAAGTTAATAAACCAAACACATCCAAACAAAACTCTAAAAAAGTCAAAGTAAAAGTAAATAAGTTAGGGGATGATCTTGAACAAGTTCAGGTTGAGCAACTGCTTGAAGTGACAGCACCTAAGATTAATGTATCAAGTATTTAAAAAATACATACGTAGTTATTACAATATGGATACCTGTTCTATTTGTTTAGACGATATTAATGAAAATGATAAAAAATATACTTTATCTTGTAATCATGTTTTTCATTTTAGTTGTTTTAGAGATTATGCTTTTAACAAAAATACAACTTTTTATAAACCTTGTCCCAATTGTAAGCAACTCAATTTAAATATATGCAAACCATTTGATAGTGTTAAAGAAAATTTATCAGCCTTTTGTACCACACCTAAAAGATGTAGTTGTAAGACTTTGAAAGGATTAAAATGTAAACACAAGCCATATTTATTTAATTACGGCATGTGTTATAATCATAATAAGGATATTATAAAAGACGATAAAATGAAAATACTATTATTATACATTAACCATTTAATGCAAGCCGATATTCGTTCATGGTCAACTAAGGTCTCTTTAATTGATGTAGTAAAAAAATTACTCTTGAAATTTGATAATATCAAGGGTTTAGAAGATATATATAATTATATGTTCATGTTTACGGCTGATGCGAAACATAATGGAATCAATAATTATTTTACAGAAAGAGAAATATTATATGGATACTATGATTTAGATGTTCCACCTCAAGAGTGGTTAGAAACATGTGTTGATAAGAGGATATTATTTTGAACATCCATGAGAACGGTCACCCATTAGATTACCATCCACCTTTAGTGGCGAACATGTTCCCACATTACTATTAATTCTTTTTAAACAGAATTCATTAGATTCACAATCAGTTATCCCACATCTACACGACAATCCTTCAATTAAATCACCAGTGAAAAAGCATAAACAGCAACCTACTAATACACCCAATAATATATCTTTATTATTTCTTAATAATGAGGGGACATTTTTACCACCATAATATGAAAAAGCTACAACAATTACAATTAAAATCAATAAAGTATTCATTTATATAAATATATATTTTAAAATAAATGCCCTATTGTTACCCCTCTTCTATAAAGTTTTCTTAAATTAATAAAATATTAATTTCTTCTACTACTTTATTGTAACACCGCCTTGTATTAATATATTCACCTAATATGCTACATTCATATTCTAAATATCCCATAAAAGTTAATATAAATTTATTCTTAATCAAAATTTGTTTATAATTTACCAGGTTTATAATTTACCAGAATTACATATACATATGTTCAGGTGGTTTATCACCATTTGTTACCTTTAGTAAAGCGTTAATATTTTCTATTGTCAATGTAATAGGCATCTTAAAGTCTTTAATCTTAATATCTAAGAAATCATCTTTATCATCACATTTTGTCAGATGATAAATATTCAGAGTAGATATGATATTTTCAATACATCTCTTCAAATTTCTAACACCTTCTTCACCACAAGTATACTTCTGAACAATTTCGGTTAGTATTTCATCTGTAAATGTAATATCTTCTTTAGTGTAATCAAACATTTCAAGGATATCAGGTATTAGATAGTTGTGAGCAATTTGTAGCTTATCCTTTATATCGTAACCTTTTGTCCTAATGACATACATTCTGTCTTTGAGAATGCGATTAATCTTACTTTCATCGTTGAATGAAAAGATGAACAAGACCTTTGACAAATCAATGTCAATCCCTGGAAAATAATTATCTTGGAATTTAGAATTTTGTGATGAATCAGTCATATGAATAAGCATATTGATAATTTCATCACCTTTCACTGTTTCACTTACCTTGTCTAACTCATCAAAGCATATGATAGGATTCATTGATCCACACTTGTGTAAAATATCTACCATTCTTCCCCAACGCGAACCTTCATAGGTATAACTATGACCTTCAAAGAATGCTGAATCTGACGCACCACCGAGTGCCACAAATTCAAAAGGTCTGTTTAATGATTTCGCTATACCATTCTTAATCAGAGTAGTTTTACCGTTACCCATAGGACCTTGGATAGCTAAAACATTTCCTAGAGAACCTGGATTCTTAATCCATTTACCGATAACCTGTAGAATGTGGGTTTTTGCTTCTTTGTGACCGTAAATAGCATTGTTCATATTATCAAGAGTTTGTTGAATATAATCTCTCTTTTTATCAAATTTGTTCGAATTAGAGACCGGTAGAGGTGTCACTTTGCCAAACGGCAACTTAATTAGGCCATTGATCCACTGATCCATCTTGTTGTATTCGCCTGAAGAAATATCCATCTCAGCGAGTTTATCCAGATTTCCGATAGCAATAGATTTTGTATAAATATCCATATCTGAGTTCAAAACTTTGAATTTTAGAGGAACGTTTGAAGAGTTTTCTTTATAAACCTGTCTAATATCTTTTAAAAACTTTATCTTCGTTTTCTTGTCAAGAGTATGAAAGTAATCTAGGTTACCATCTTCTGTATTATCTAGAGCATTTTCATCTACTAACTCTGAATAAGCATTATCAAGTTCATCGTATTCTGAATCGTCGCTATCTTCATCTGATTCAGTAATTTCTTCATCAATATCAATATCCATTAATGATTCTATTACAGATTCTTCACTATCATTATCATCTTCTAGGATTACTTCTATTTCATCATCTGTAGTTGATTTATCTGTAAGTTCATCTTCTTCTTCTTCAGATTCATCTGTCAATTCAATATCTGATTCAGAATCAAGATCTTTGATTTCAATAACTTTCTTTTTCTTTTTCTTTTTCTTCGGTTTCTTTTTGATACGTTCATTTGCTTTTGTTAGAATGTATGTCATTAGGATGTTACCTAAGTCATTTGTATTTGGTTCTTCTTTTTCTAAATCAGGATCATCTAATTCATCAACAATATCTACAACAACTTTGTTCTTTTTCTTTTTACGTTTCTTCTTAGGTTTAATATTCTCATTGAGAATAGTTGTTGTGACTAGAGATCCTTTACTTAGTCTTAGTAATTCTTTGTCTAACTCAGCTTGGTCAAACTCTTCATCACATTCATAATCAATGAAACCCTTGAGGTTTCCAAATTCATCAATGTCATCTGGATCAGAACCCTGGTATTCTTTTTTCTTTGAACGCGTAGACATAGGATGAGTATTGCCCTCCATGATATATTTTAGTATAGTTTAAAAATGTTTAAGTATTAAAAATCAAATTTAGATAAATTAAAAATTTTATCCTTTTATTAAATTTGATTTAATTTAGTATGAACTTACTTAAACAACCCTAATAAAGATGAACCATAAACACGAGGAAATATCTACAAGCGAACAAGACGCTGTTCAATATGAAGAAACAGCATCCCTTAAAGATGAAGTTGATGTTGAAATGGGTCTAAAACCATATGATATCAATGATGATCCATGTATTAGGGTGCTAAATATCCTTTACAAAATTGTCCTAGTCTTATTCTTTATAACAGCTATTATCTCCCTTGTTAAACTTTACACCGGATACAATTTCTATTACGAACTTTATGATATGACTATTCTAAATTCAACTTCTTTAAGATAATATAAAATTTGATATTATATTAAATGATTACAAATAAAGGTTAAAATTATGCCAAGAAACTCTTTAGAAGAATATGATGAAGAACTTGGACTTATAAATATTGATATAGTTAAAAGACCATTTAGTATTATTTATAGGTTATTATTGATTTCATTATCTGTATTCTTCTTATTAGCACTATATTATAAACTGGTATTATACATTACAAATAAAGATAAAATAGTTGATTGCGATGATGAACCACTATATTTGTGTGGTATCTTAGTTTTACCGTTCATTATATTATTTTCAGCTGTTAATGAATTTATAAGTAGTTTTAAAAATCAAAACAATCACTAATTAGACTTGTTGGTAAATAACAGTTACTTTGTAATCCTCTAAACTTATCAATAATGAAATAATCGCTGTATTCTGTATTATCATTAGGATAGACATTAATTATACTATTTTCTAAATCTACTATTCTATCTTCTAAATCGGTATTATTTTTTTCACATTCTTGATATTTTTCAAGTAATAAATTATGTTGAACACTGTATATATTACTCATAAACATATCCATAATATTAGTAGTAAACAATGCTATAAATATAAATCTGTAAACTAAATATTTTCTACGGTCTACTACTAAATGATTAGGTTGTAATACTCTATTTCTCTGTCTTTCTTCATTGTGTCTTTCTTCAGTGTGTCTTTCACTAACTTTTTTTAAAATTAATCGAAAGTGTTCAGAATTATGCTCAAAATATTGAATAGGTTGTCTACATAGTGGGCATTCTGTTTTCCCTGAATCGAGGTACTGATCTAAACATGGCTTGCAAAATTTATGACTACAATTATTGATACATTCTTGTTCCTTAATAATGTTATCCAAACATATCGCACATTGTTCTGATGAAGATGTCGTTGATATACTATCATTTAATTCAATATCTACAACTGTATCATCTGACATAGGTTCATCTAACATAGGTTCATTTAACATATGTTCATTTAATAAGTTATCATTATTTTGATTATTTTCACTCATTTAATATACTATATAATTTATTCTTTATAATTTATGGATATGAAAATTATCATATAATTTAATATGTGTTTCAAATTCTTCTTTAATTGAATCCAGTTTCTCTAATAAATCATTATGTTTTTCTTTATGTTTGATTAGTTTAGATTCAACATTGATGTGATTATCTGGTTTTTTATCATTTCTATAATCCATTAATGATTCTTCGGTTAATATATGAGTTTTAATCTTATCTTTTAAAAGTTTAAATAAATGAAATATGTAATCATGTTGATACTTAACTAATTTATAGTGAGTTAATTCATTATCAGCCAGTGTAGATGGTAAGTAATGTAGTAAATGTGACATTTGTATTATATTATATTTAATTATCTAATATTTTAACTAATTGTTTTAATAAATAACTCTCTAAATCATTATTTTTAGAATATTGAAGGATACGTAAAAAATTCATTATATCTAAATATTTAAAATATATAGAATATTGTTTAAATTCGCTCACTATTAACATATCAAAATGATTAAATAATTGTTCTATTCTAATATTATCGTAATTACCTGTGTATAGTTGTAATACGTATTTATATTTGAAATCTTGTCTTAATTTAATAATATCAAATAGTGGCGTATCCATGAAATCATCGAGGAAATCTATTAAATACAATTTATGGTTATAATCAACTAACATGTTCGATAAGGTTAAATCACCATGACATGTTCCAACAGGTATTTCATTTTCAAATATATCTATATTTTCATATAAATATTCAATACTCTTCATAACTATGCTATTTTTATGATATCTTTGTAAATTTTCATTTATAGAGTTTAATTTATTTATTATTAATGATTTTTCAATAATTATCACATCACTATCTTTAATAAAATATTTCACCAAATTTATTATACTATTTATCATAGTCTTAATAGATTTAATATCTGTGATATTCAAATAATTTATCATATCATATGATTTTATATATTCCATTGTATATCTCGTATTATCTTTACTAATTATTTTAGCTGTTTTAATATTGTATTTATTACTTTCATTAAACCTTTCTTGTTTTTCTATTTGTTTTTGAAGACGTAATGTATCTTCTTTTGTAAAACTTTCTTTAATTATATATAATTTATCTTTTTTAACTACAGAGACTTTGTAATTTGAGTTCCCATATATTTTTATCATATTATTTAAAAACATTTTGATATGTAATTACAAACAAATGTCATTAATTTTACCATGTGCTGGTTCATCTACAAGATTCCCTAATATGAAACCCAAATGGTTATTAACTGCACCATCTGGTAATCTAATGATACAAGAAGCACTTAAAAATATAGATTTAACAAATATTAAAGATATTTATATAACATGTTTGAAAGAACATACCGAAAAATATAATTTAGATATACATAATTTATTCATAAATACAAATAAGAATATATATGTAATTTATCTTGATAAAAAAACAAATAATCAACCAGATACAGTGTTAAAAACTATACAATATTTTGACATAAAGGGTCCAATATTTATTAAAGATTGTGATAATTCTTTTTCATTTGATATTATTCCGGGGAATTACATTTGTTCATTAAAAATAGATGATAAAAATAATGTTGATAAATTATACAATAAAAGTTTTATTCAAATAAATGATGTTAATGAAATAATTAATATATCTGAAAAAAACATAATTAGTAATCAAATATGTATTGGTGGTTATAGTTTTAGTAGTTCTGATTTATTTATTAAATTATTATCTAATCTTGATATTACTAATGAAAATTTATTTATATCACATATAATATACCAGGGTATTATCAATGATATATCTTTTAATTCACATAATATTACTAAATACTATGATTGGGGTACCTTAGATGATTGGAATAAATATAAAAATGAATTTAAAACATTATTTATTGATATTGATGGAACTTTATTCTTGAATTCAAGTGAACATTTTACTCCTAAATGGGGTGATTCTGAACCTATTTTAGATAATATTAATCATATAAAAGATATGTATAATAAAGGTAACGTACAAATAATATTAACTACCTCGAGAAAAGAAGAATTTAGAGAAAAAACTATTCAACAATTGAGAGAATACGAAGTTCCTTATGATAATATAATTTTTAATTTATTACATTGTAAGCGTTATTTAATTAATGATTATTCTAATACTAATCCATATCCCACAGCTGTATCAGTAAACTTAAAAAGAGATAGTAGCAGTCTGAAAGATTTATTATAATCCATCTTCATGCCACCTTTCTCCAAATCTGACCTTTTGTCCTTGATATGGGTATGTTTTCCATTTATATTTATACCATTCTAAATCTATTCCTTCTTTAGGAAATGATTTGAAAACTTGTGGCGTTAGTTTATCACTTAGATTTCGTGTTTCACTATATTTTTCAGAATTATCATATAAGTATTTTTTAGGATCCAAAAGATAATAATTTATTTTTTGATCAAAATTAGATAAATAATGTGCTCCTATATATGTTTCTGTCCTTATAAAATATTCATAATATAATGAATAATCTTCTGGTACAATAAACCTTATTGTATCGGTTACCTTGCCTATTTCTAATGGTAATGAAAATAAATCAATTAAGTCTTCTCTATTACCCCAAAATAAATGATCTCTTGGATGAAAACTAAATTCTGAAAAATTTCCACTTACACATATTCTATTTCGAGGTCTTTCTTCATCATAATAAAATGTTAATTTTCTTTCTTTATATTCTTCATAAAATTTATACATATTTATCATAGATTCATGTGTATATCTTTGATCATTTCTTATTTTAATAATAAATTCAGTCTTAGACACTTTTATACCCGCTAAACTGGATACAATCTGTAAATTTCTTTGTCCTGTTCCAGGATTTGATGGAACTTCGCTTTGAATAATTTTTATTCTATCATTATTTATTTTAGGTATTATATCATCTTGCCAACATGATATTATTATATTATTAACAAATTCTAATTCAAGGTAATATTCAGCTATATGTAATACATTCTCGTTATATTTACCTTGTAATACAATATCTAATTTTCCATAATCATGGTTATTAATAAATTTATTATTTAGAAAAATTAAATCTTCTTCAAAATCTTTTGATATTTCGCCATAATCATTCCCTATTAATTTAAAATTATTATTATTCATATATGATATTATTTCATCTTTTAAAGGTGAGTTCTTATATAATGTTTGTTTCTGACTTTCTAATTGTATCTTTTTAACTTTATCTATATATTTGCCTAATGATTTTACAACATTTAAATCATAACCTTGGGTATCTATTTTGATAAATTCTATTTCAGAAATTTCATTTTCATCTATAAATGTATCTAAACGCTTTGTTTCAACATTGATCTTTTCTTTTAAATTATCAAAACTCTCTACATTTTCTTGACAAAAATTATAAAATTCACCTTCTTTCTGAAATTCTAAAAATGAAGAAAACCGTCCATTATGATAACAATTTAGTGATTTAGAACCATTTTCTTCAGCTATGGCATAATTAAGTGGAATAATACGTTTATCATTTTTATAGTTTTCTTTTAATTGAATAAATTCTTCCTTACCCGGTTCAATTGCATATACTTTATCACATTTATCAAAATAATGTATTGTTTCTCCTATACACGCACCTATATCGATACCTATTTTACCATACTGTGTTTTATCTTCTTCTATATCAAAAAAGAATAACTGAAATAATCTCGAGTTTTCAATTGTTTCACCAAAATATTCTGTTACTGAATGAATATTATGTGATTTAAATAATACTAAACGGTTATAAATATTACCTATTCTATCAACTTCTTCCCATGGTCCTGGATCTACAAATTGATTATCTATTTTGTTTGACCAATCTTCTTTTTCAAAAATTCTATAGTCTTTAATTTTATATTTTTTATGTCTCATTATACTTGTTCCACAGTTTACAGGCGCGTCGGGCGTTAAATAAACAATACCCGCATATTGCTGATTATCACTATGATAAACTATCCGCGTATCTTTGGAACACCATTGAAAACATCCATTAGTCGGATATGACCATTCTCCTATATTATTTCCTGTTTTAATTTTATTACCTAATAATTTTTCAAAATATTCTCTTGCTTCATCTGTTACTAATCGCGATTTTTCGCATCTATTTCCTACAGCACCATGTTCATCTTCTCCCAAATATTCTAAATCCAATGCTTTACACCGTATTCTATCTGGATCTTTATAAAAATTATCAACTACAATTAATTCTGGTATGTTTTTATTATATGAATTTATATTTTCTATCAGCTTTATATCATCATCGGGTATATCATCATCGGGTATATCATCGGGTATATCATCGGGTATATCATCATCGGGTATATTATTACCAGGGAAATTAGATAAATTACCTTTAATGATATCTTTATAATTATCATTTATATCCGTTTTTAATAAATTCAAATATATCATTTTTGATTCTTTTAGTTTTCCTTTATTATATCCCGAATATGCTTTTTGAAATAATAATTGATTATATGAATAATATCCTATATCTTTTATTAATTTATTACTATCTTGTAAATAGGTGCTTTGTATATCGGTTTTTATCAAACCTATACTAGCATACATATATGATTTTAACCAATTACCACGATAACTATGATATAAACTCATGGTATAGTATGCTTCTGACCTCCCCGGTTTAATAGATATAGCATGTTCTAAACAAGTTAATTCATTAATATCACGGTTACCTTGTTTAGATATACATTTAGACATCCTTATTAAACATTCATAAGATAAATTATCATTATTAGTATATTCAGCACATCTTAAATAATACGATAATGCTATAGCTGTTTGACCTATTAATTCATATTCATAACCTAAATTGAAATTATTCATATCATTATATGGTTCATTTATAAATACAGTAAGAATATTTAAGTCTATCATTAATTTTATGAATAAATTATTATTCATGTTTTTAACACATTCTTAGAGTCAATTATTATTCATGTTTTAACACATTCTCAATAAAATCTTTTAATGAGTTTTCATTTACTTTTACTAAATATGAGCCATTATCTTGAAAACCGAATGCTATCAAAATATCATTTTTATATCTTTCTAATCCTATACAAAATTCTATTCTACCAGTCATAAAGTTGAATGGTTCTGTCATTATTAGTATATCATAATTTTCATCGAATACTACAAAACGATGGTAGTATGAAGCATTTTTATGACCATTCTGATTCTTTAATGTGAAATCAACTTCATGTATAATACATAAATAAGTATTATTGAACCAATCTATTAGGGGACTACCTCCTCTAATATCATAATTAGTATTGTATTTTTTTTCTTTTAAGCATACTCTTTCAGCTAATTTTGTTTCTAAATCAACATTAACTATTTCGGTTGGATCTGTCCATTTTACAAAATGAAATGGTTTTGTTAATACAGGCATCCAATTCTTTTCACAATATGAATCAACATCTTCTACTTCTATTCTTGATCTATTAATTTCTTTAACTGAATCAGCATTAATTTCAATTTCAGATAATTCCATTCTACCTTGACCATTAGGTGTTGTATCTCTTCTAACTCCACAAAGATAATATTGATTTAACCATTTGACTAACCTTGCATCTTCTAATCCTATAAAGGTCCATAGAGGCTCAACATCTAACTCTAATGTGTCTATTTTATGATAACTTTTAATTTCAAATGTTTTATTATCTATTTCACAATAATAATTATTAGTTTTCAGAATACTTTTATCATCTCTATGATAATAAGATAACGGACCTTGGTAAGTGCTTTGATATTTTTGTTCACCCTCACAAATATATAGAGTATATTCCACATGTCTTAGAATTAAGTGTATTTTATCACCCTCTACAAATATAGATGGATTACATAGACCGGTTCCATCGGTTAAATCAGCTGGTATTATGAGAGGTTTTATCAATCCATCATAATCATTTATTAAATTGCTCACTATATTTTTAAACATTTAGTTAAAAGAAAGAAATTAAAACTATAGTTTATGCGAATCTTTGTATTTTTTTTAGGTTGTTCAATATGATATAATTACAATTAGAACAATACAATATTTTTTTACTAATATCAGTATTAAATTCTATTAACTCTTTATATTCATCATAATCAGATGGTTCTATAGAATACACTAAATTGTCACTATTATCATAAACCATTATATTTTTTATGAAATCATTAGGCATAGATAAGTTATTTAAATTATCTTCAGTTTCTTCTACTACTTCTATTGTAAAATACCCATTATTCATTATACAAGAACAATTTCCGCATTGAATATTCGTAAAATTATGAATTATATTTCTTTTTAAAAAATTTTCATAATAATATATATTTTCACCATTATTTGTGAATACTTGATTAGTATTATCATATGAATCCGGATACTCTATATTAACATTACACATAGAACAATATTCTATATTTGATTCAGTATTTATTTCAGGATCTGTTGATTCTATATCACAATCATATTCTTTTTTTATGAAAGTATTATTTTGATCGTATATATTGTAACCAGAATTCTCGCATTTATACTTACATAACTGTATGCTACAATCACAGTTAACACAATTACAAGACATTATATTATTGGTTTTATAAAATTTTATGAACTGCCTAATGTAAATGTATTTTTTGACCTAAACCAATAGTATCTCGCAGATGAACTATAATTTGGATAACTTCCCTCAAAATATATATATTTACCTGTAGATGAACCAGAAGCATCTCTCGTACCACCAGTTCCCCCTGATGGTGTTCCACCAGCATCTAAATTCCATTTATTAGAAGCGGATGTTGAGGTTGAAATACCCGACCAACCCATACTTGTTATATATGTTGATATTGAACTCAATGATGTTGTATAACTTGTATATTTTAACCATAAACCAGAATCAGGTGCTAATGTAGTTGTTGAACCAACAATATCTATAGACATTTCATCAAACTGAATATCTTGTCTAAAACTTGTACCAACTTTATAACCATAAACTATATAACCTGTCTGACCCGCATAAGATGATAGATCTTCAGTATATGATAACCATGTCTGAGTTGTCCCAGTATGTTGTTGCCCAGATATACTTCTCAATAAATTGAGAGTTGAACCACTATACCAGTAGACATAAGTTGTTCCAATATTTGATCCATAAGCATAGTATTTCCAATAATAATTTATTTCTTGAGGTTTAGATATATATGTTACCGAATAACTGAATGTTGTTCCAGATGGTTCTGTATCTCTAATATCATATTCAAATGTATTAGTTGCACTCGATGTTGTGTCTCCTATGTAGAAGGCCCATTCTGTTATTGATGATGGGGACCCCCCCGCACTATCCGCATGATATCTAGGTAGGACAGCGTGTGGGGGTCCCAATATAACGGGATTAGAATATGTAGCCGTTGTTGCTAATGTCCAATATAAATATCCACTAATAGTTATTGTATCTGTACCTGTTGTAGATGAGGTTATTTCTGTTAACGATGAAACGCCTGTTTCTCTATACATAGTAATAGAATCTGTGTATACTTTTCCAATAAATACTCCATTAGTTAATGAAACATTTGTTGTATCTGATATATACATCCCTGAAAATATATTAGTCAAGTCACTTTGAGACCATGTCCCACTTTGCGGTTTAATTTCACTCGAACCACTCGTAAATTTAACATCTAAAGTTGCTGTATACCATTTTATTTTCAAACCATGGTTAGATAATATACTGTCCCCCCTATAAGATGTATAATTTTCAAGGCTATCTGTAAAGAACCAAAAAACTGAACCACCTGCATTACTTGATATGCTTGAATATGATGATCTCATTGTTCCAGCAGTCTTTCCAATTATATTATGAAAATTAGTATTTAGTTTAGAACCATATGTCCCTGATTTATATGCTGGTTCCGCTATTGATGAAGAACTTGACAAATCATCCCTTGACCCCGTGTAATTATGATAACCCCAACCATGAAATCCCATCCTATCGGCATATATAGCATGTTTATTATGTAGATACGCTAATTGTTGTGACCATGTTAAAGCATTATCTTTTTTTATAATACCCATTTGAACTAATCTATAAGTATTATGATTTACCACTTTAAACCACACCGTTGCTTCATCAACAGCATCAGAATTTGTTCTATCTACCACTAAACCAGGCGAATCAGATGATCCACGACCATGTGGAGTTATTAACATAATAGAATACGGTTTCGTACTTAATTGACCCGTTTGTAATTTTGCTCTACGGTTACTTGTATTTCCTGAACCACTATTAGATGAAGATGCAGTTGTTCCATACAATCTTGTATCATGTGCTGAGTTAGTTGAATGAACTGTTTTATCTTCTGTATTAAATTTTTGAGCAAAATGTTTTCCTTTTATATCTGATATTTTTATAGACCCAGTTGAAGCTATTGTAGAACCATCGGTAAATAAAGCACCTCTTAAATCACTCATTTTATAAGGTGAAGATGTTTCGCTAACACCTATTAATTCATGTCCGTTCGCATCAGTCCACCTTATGTGTAAATCATCTTTAATAGATATATTTGTGCTTGGAATAGTATTAGACATCTATTTTATTATATAGTTCTTTTATTTTTTTCTTTAATTCATCTATATCATTTGTATTTTCTTTAATACATTCTATTAATAATGGAACTATTTTTTCATATTTAACTGCTAAATAACCATTATTTCTCAGAGTTGTTATTTCAGGAATAATACTATTTATTTCTTGTGCTATTACACCTATATCTTTACCCGTATAAGGGTGAATTTCTCCATTTTCAATCCATTCGAACATGTATCCACTTATCCTTTTTAACTTCTCTATTGGATCTTTAATTTTGTTAAAATTTTTTTTTAATCTTTTATCTGATGAATGAAAAGATATAATATCATTCGTAGCTACAATTGTACCAGCTGTTCCTTGTGCGGCTGCGCCCACACCTAATGAATTAACTTGAGCATTAGATGATGTTGTAAAACCACCCGTAGAACCTTGACCTCCTGTTGAACCAGTAGTCCCTTGACCCCCTTTTGAACCAGTAGTCCCTTGACTTCCCGTTGAACCAGTAGTCCCTTGACCTCCAGTAGTCCCTTGACTTCCCGTTGAACCAGTAGTGCCTTGACTTCCTGTTGAACCAGTAGTCCCTTGACCTCCTGTTGAACCAGTAGCCCCTTGACCTCCAGTAGTCCCTTGACTTCCCGTTGAACCAGTAGTGCCTTGACTTCCCGTTGAACCAGTAGTGCCTTGACTTCCTGTTGAACCAGTAGTCCCTTGACCTCCTGTTGAACCAGTTGTTCCTTGACCTCCTGTTGAACCAGTTGTTCCTTGACCTCCAGTAGTTCCCTGTGCGCCCTGAGCACCGCCTGCTCCTGTAGAACCTGTTGCTCCCTGAGCACCTGTAGATCCTGTAGCACCTTGGGCACCTCCTGCTCCTGTAGATCCTGTAGCACCTTGGGCACCCCCTGCTCCTGTAGATCCTGTAGCACCTTGGGCACCTCCTGCTCCTGTAGAACCTGTTGCGCCTTGGGCACCACCTGCTCCAGTAGCACCTTGGGCACCTCCTGCTCCTGTAGAACCTG
>Ga0206126_10000099_pt1 | contig 113715 bp, 95 predicted proteins | sample Helgoland_Spring_5_FD_148621 | JGI IMG/M metagenome (GOLD analysis project Ga0206126, IMG submission 148621) | Pelagic subsurface seawater microbial communities from Kabeltonne, Helgoland, North Sea - Helgoland_Spring_Bloom_20160412_1 | ecosystem: Environmental > Aquatic > Marine > Epipelagic ...
GGACAAAGAATAAGATTAGCATCTCAAATAGGCTCTGAGTTAACAGGCGTACTATATATTCTAGACGAGCCTTCTATTGGGTTACACCAAAGAGACAATCATAAATTAATTGCATCCCTTAAAAGTTTGAGAGACAAAGGAAATTCAGTTATTGTAGTTGAACACGATAAGGACATCATGAAAGAGGCAGATTTAATTATTGATATTGGACCAGGTGCAGGAAAATTAGGTGGCGAGATAATTGCTCAAAACCAACCTAATATGCTAGATTCTAAAAAATCAATAACTGCTAAATATCTTGCTAAAAAAAATAAAAAACCTATAACTAAAAAAATATCCTTAAAAGCAGATAATACTTTAAGAATCAGTAAGGCTTCCGGAAATAATCTAAAAGAAGTTAGTATCACAATTCCATTAAATTGTCTTGTTTGTGTAACTGGTGTATCTGGCAGTGGAAAATCAACTCTTATTAACGAAACTTTATACCCCATTCTAAACCAATATTTTTATAAATCTGTTAAAACACCTTTGCCATTTGAAAAAATTAAGGGATTAGAAAATATAGACAAGGTCATAGGAATTAACCAGTCTCCTATCGGAAGAACTCCTCGATCTAACCCAGCAACATACACTGGAATTTTTAATTTTATAAGAGATTTATTTTCTCAACTACCTGAAGCTAAAATAAGAGGATACAAGCCTGGAAGATTTTCCTTTAATGTAAAAGGTGGAAGATGTGAAACTTGTGTAGGTGCTGGAATGAAATTAATAGAAATGAATTTTTTACCAGATGTTTATGTAAAATGTGATAAATGTTTTGGAAAAAGATATAACAGAGAAACTTTGGAAGTAAAATTCAAAGGAAAATCTATCAACGATGTGTTGAATATGACTATAAGCGAAGCAATAGTTTTCTTTAAAGACATCAACTATATATACGAACGAATAAAAGTTTTGTATGATGTTGGATTAGGATACGTTCAGTTAGGTCAATCCTCCACTACGCTCTCTGGTGGGGAAGCTCAAAGAATAAAACTAGCAGCGGAACTTGGGAAAAAACAAACAGGAAACACTTTTTACATCTTGGACGAACCAACCACAGGTTTGCACCACGAAGATATTAACTTACTTTTAGACGTTGTAAGAAGATTGATAAAAATTGGGAATAGTGTTCTTATAATTGAACATAATATGGATGTTATAATTGAATCTGATTATATTATTGACCTAGGACCAGAAGGAGGAAATAAAGGGGGAGAAATTGTATATGAAGGAACTCTAGATAAGCTCATAAATAATAAAAAAAGCTACACTGGAGAATTTTTAGCATTAGAATATAATTCCTAACTTAATAAAATGAAAGATTGGAACGACATAAAATCTCACGATAGTTGGGAGATTTTCAAAATAATGGGTGAATTTGTAGAAGGTTTTGAAAGGCTGTCAAGGATTGGCCCCTGTGTATCCATTTTTGGTTCTGCAAGAACAAATCTAGATAGTAAATATTATTCGCTGGCAGAAGAATTGGCTTTTCAACTTACTCAAAAAAAATTCGGAGTGATAACTGGTGGTGGACCTGGAATTATGGAAGCTGGTAATAAAGGAGCAAAAAGAGGTGGTGGAAAGTCAGTAGGTTTAAATATCTTACTTCCATTCGAACAAGAACCTAACATGTATATTGATAAGGATAAAATTATAAACTTTGATTACTTTTTTGTCAGAAAGGTAATGTTTATGAAATATGCCCAAGGTTTTATCGTACTCCCTGGTGGATATGGAACTTTAGATGAGATGTTTGAGGCATTAACACTTATTCAAACAAAAAAATCTGGAAAATTTCCAGTTATTCTTCTTGGAAAGAAGTTTTGGTCAGGTTTAATAGATTGGATCAAAGATATTTTACTCGAAGAGGAGAAAAATATAGATTCTGAAGATTTAGATTTGATTAAAATTGTTGATAGCCCCGAAGAAGCTGTAAAACAAATTGATGAATTTTATAACAAATATCATTTAAAACCTAATTTTTAATTATCAGAGCATTAATTTTTATATCATTAATTTTTCTTGTTAAAAATCATTATTCTCAAGATTTTTTTAACTATAATCCTCTTCCCAAAAATTCTGTTGGAATAAACTATGCAAGTAATACATTTTATGGGGATATAGAGCATACCACTAAACCAAGTTTATTTATTAATAACAGACCTAGTGTAGGACTTTTTTATGAAAGGAATTTTTTTTCTAATTTTTCAACTTCTTTAAATATAAATTGGGGACAATTGTCCACCAATAATGCTACTGAAAATTTCCAATCTACTATATTACATGCAAGTATTGATAATATTATTTATTTAAAGAAAATAAGATCTAATCAAAATAAAATTATTCCTTTTATTAGTTTGGGAATTGGGAAATTAGTATTCCGTTCTTACTCTGACTTTCTAGACCAGGATGGCAATTATTACAATTATTGGGAGGATGGAAGTATTAGAGATATTCCTCAAGTAGATTCCTTGTCAAATTCAGCTAATTTTATATCAAGAGATTATGAATATGAAACCTCAGTTAGTAATGACTCGGTCAATTATGGAAATTTATATATTCCTGCAACAATTGGATTTCTGTGGAAATTTAAAAATGTTTTTAATGCTAAAATATTTTTTACTTACAATCAACTATTTACAGACTGGATAGATAATATTTCTAATGGAATTAATGATAAATTTATTTCTATTGGTGTGGCTGTAAGTGTCTATTTTTCAAGAGATGGAGTAAATTACAAAAAAGATAAAAAACAATTTATAAATATTTTTGAGAATCTAGACTCTGATTTTGATGGAATAAAAGATCACGATGACCAATGTCAAAAAACCCCAAAAAACGTATCTATTTTACCAACTGGATGTCCTATTGATAGTGATTTTGATGGATTTCCAGATTTTAAAGATTTAGAGCCAAACTCAAAATCAATACTATTTATAGATGATTCTGGAAGATCAAAAAAAAGTTATTCAGACTATGAAATTGAATTAAAATTTGACACAATAGTTCCTATTAGGGTCGATGATTTTTAGAATTTCAAGCTTCTTAAAACCAAACTTATTCGTTCCCTTTTCAACAACTTCGTATTGAAAAAAGAAAACTAACCCTTTCAAATAACAGGGAATCAAGGCTAGATTTGGTACAAAGAAGTAAAAATATGCCTAAAGCCATTCTCATCTTTATTAATATTATTGGATTTTTATTATTTACAATTTTAAATATAAATGAAGTGGTTATTACCCACACTGCTCCAAAGGAGATTGCAATTGGTCAAGAAGTGGAAGTTAATTTAATTATTAATAAAAATAACTTTTCTGGACCGGGAAGATTGAGACTAGATCTATCGCAGGCAGATGGAATAACAGTAAAAGAGAATATGAGTGATGGATCTTCATTTACCTTTAAAGAAAATGAAGTGTTATTTATTTGGTATGACTTACCAAGTGAAAAAAGTATTGTTATATCCTATACAATTATTGCTCAGGAAAATACTACTGGAATGAAAAAAATAGCTGGAGATTTTTCGTTTATTAATGACAATGAAAGAAAGCAACTGGAGGTGCCAGCATTAATTTTTAAAGTAGATCCTGAACTTGTTGCAGAAGAAAATAGTAAAGTGAATAATTCATCAACAAGTTCTGTTAGAAGTATTGAAAAGTTGGAAAACGAATACGTCATTACGGTCAAAACTACTATTGACAACCACAAAGGCTTTGCAAGGATAAAAGAAGAACTTCCTATGAACTATACAGCTGAAGCAATTGAAACTGCAGGGAGTGTTTTTAAAAATGCGGATGGTTATGCTAAATTTATATGGACAAATCTACCAGATTCTAACAGCGAAATAATAGTGAAGTATAAAATAACTAATAATATAGGACTAGACACCAATTTTACAATATCTGGGGTCTTCTCATCTGAAAAATTAATTAGTGAAGGTTATAATAATGGCATAGAGATTCCTGAAACAGAATATGTTCCATTCAAAGAAATAATTTCAAATACAGAAACAGACTCTATCGAAGCTGACATTACTGTTCAAGAAGATTCAAAACAAGATACTTTATTAGAATTAGCTAGCAATAATGAATTTAATAATGAAGAAAATATAGTTAATTCCAAAGATACTGAGGAAGTTATAAATGAAACTATATCACAAGTAGTTTCAGAAAGTACAATAGATAGTTTTAAAAACGTAATTGAAGAGGAAAAAGTAAATAAAGAAGTGATAAAAGAAATAGCGATAGGAGAAGAAGTAGAAGAAGAAGTAAAGGTGAAAAAAGAGGAAGTTATAAAAAATATAATTTCAACAAAAAAAGTGAATAACAATGTAGATTATAAAGTCCAAATACTAGCCGGCCACAGAATAATTAGTGACAAGCAAGTATCTAATCAATTTAATTATAATGGTGAATATGCTCTTGAAACCCATAATGGCTGGATAAAATATACAGTAGGTACTAATTCTAAATATAGTGATGCTAGAGATTCTAGAAATGAATTGAAAAATTATAATTTTCCAGGGCCGTTTGTAACAGCCTATAATTACGGAGAGAGAATATCAGTTCAAGAAGCGCTTATACTGACAAGTCAAAACTGGGTGCCTTGATAAATTAATTGAGAGCAGACCTATCTTTTTGGTCTAGCTTCATCAGAAACAGAAACTTTTTTCCTGCCTTTTCTTCTACGAGCATTCAAAATTTTCCTACCATTTTTAGTAGCCATTCTAGATCTAAAACCGTGTTTGTTTTTTCTTTTTCTATTGGAAGGCTGAAAAGTTCTTTTACTCATTTTTTAAAATTTAAGGCTCGCAAAAATAAAAGATTTTTGGTGGAAACAAAAATATTACCTTGTTATATTTTAAAATAGTTAGATAAATAAAATACTTAAGGTCATTATTTAATGAAATATACTTAAATCTATATGGTATAACATATAATATTATTAATTTCACACTATAAACTACTAAAAGATGGAACGTTCTTATCTAGACTTCGAAAAGCCAATTGAAGAAATTAATAATCAAATAGCTCAAACTATTGAAATTGGAGACAAAGGTCAAGTAGATATTAATTCTACTTTAAAAGAATTAGAGATTAAATTATCCATAACTACTAAGAAAATTTTTGAAGATTTAAATCCTTGGCAAAAAGTACAGTTAAGTAGACATCCCGACAGACCGTATACTTTAGATTATATAAACGCTATCACTAACGGTAATTTTCTAGAATTGCATGGAGATAGAAACGTAAAAGATGACAAAGCCATGGTTGGAGGATTTGGAGAGATTGATGGAAAAACCTACATGATCATAGGACAACAAAAAGGAAGAAATACAAAACAAAGAAAATATAGAAATTTTGGAATGGCTAATCCTGAGGGGTACAGAAAAGCATTAAGATTGATGAAATTAGCCGAAAAATTTAACAAGCCTGTAGTTACTCTTATAGATACACCTGGAGCTTATCCAGGCCTTGAAGCGGAGGAAAGAGGACAAGGGGAAGCAATAGCTAGAAATTTATATGAAATGATGCTTCTCAAAGTGCCTATAATATGTATAATTATTGGAGAAGGAGCATCTGGAGGTGCACTAGGAATTGGTATTGGAGACAAAGTTATAATGCTGGAAAATACCTGGTATTCAGTTATTTCACCAGAATCTTGTTCTTCTATCCTTTGGAGAAGTTGGGATTACAAAGAAAATGCTGCGAGCGCACTAAAACTTACGGGAAAAGACATGCTCAAAAATAAATTAATTGATGGGATAATAAAAGAACCTGTAGGAGGAGCACACGCAGAACCAGAAAAAATGTTCAAAAAATTAAAGACTGAAATCAAAAAAAATATCGAAGATCTTGAAAAATTAAGTTCTGAACAAAGAATTGAATTACGAACTGAAAAGTTCAGTAATATAGGCAATTAACTACTTATTATAAACAGGTATAAAGTTTCTTATCGAATCCCCATAATTAGACAGATAATTTAGATTTCCATTTCCACTATAGGTCCATAGTTCAGTTCCCACAGTTAAATAAACAAAACTATCCATTTCGCTAAGAATTATTTTACTAGGCTTTATATTTGAACTAATTGAATTTAGCGTATTTAAGTTGAAATCATATTTGAATAGACCATTAGAAGAACTGAATATTAAATAATTATCCAATAATATTGCATCGTAAATTATGGAGTTTGGAAGCTCTAAATCTGTATAAATTTGATTCAAATTTTCATAGTAAATACTTATTCGAAATTCATCTAAAAACTGTGAAAATATAGCATACTCATTATTTGAAACAGAAACAATTTTAACTATTTCACCATTTATTTCTACTCTTTGCTTTTCAATTCCAGATTGTCTAAAATAAACTACCAAGTCTCTATCTAAAAAACTTGAAGAACTTTCAACTACGACAATATTCTCTTGAAAATTAAATTTACCAAACCATTCTTGAGGATTCGAATAAATGGTATTGATTATATTTCCATTCTTATTGTAAGAGTTTATTCTGCCATCTGCTAAAACTAAGTGGGATTGATTACCATCCTCTGACTTAGAACCATCAATAAATAATGGATAATTTGAAGATACTACTGGAACATTCCATAGTTTGGTGAAATTATTCAAATCAAAGAAATCACCATTTTGATCAGTTCCTACAAAAAGGTGTTGAGATCTTGAATTCCCTATGGATAGCAAATGGTTTCCTTGTAATTGTTTAACCAATTGCGAATTCCCTATCGAGTCTTGCTGATATATAAAAGTTTGGTTGGTATTACTGGTTATATAAATTAATGATTCCAGAGTTTTGGGGATTTCATTTAAATAAAGAGTAATATATTTTGATGTGAAATTTCCAAACTCGTCATAAGCTTTAATATTTATAAAATAATTTCCACTTAAAAGCAATAGATCATCTACTATAAAAGAAAGATCATATTCAAAATAAGAACTATCAGAATCAAGATCAAACCCTTGGACAATAGTAGCAGAATTTTCAGAAACAAGATTTACCTCTACTCTATCTACCTTTTCATTGTCCGTGACATATCCAGAAACTTTAATATCGCAAGGCAATTGAAAAGACTCATTAGACAATGGACTTTGCACAAATAAATCTGGCGGATTATTGTCATTTTTAGTACAACTAGAACAAAGTTGCATTAAAGAAATAAAAATTAATATTCTAAATTTTTGATTTACTAACATTTGTTAATAAAGTTATTTGATAATTTTTAAAGCATCAAAATCAAATGGATAATCTTTATTAGTTTACATTTGTTTCAATGGAAAATCGAGTTGAAATACCAAAAAGATCTACGCTAAAAACAATTACTAGGCCACAAGACCTTTCTGGAATAGGAAAGCTACCCCCTCAAGCAATTGATTTAGAGGAAGCTATTTTAGGGGCGCTCATGCTAGAAAAGTCACCCTTAAATGATGTTATAGATATTATTCATCAACCAGAGATTTTTTATAAAGAGGCTCATCAAAAAATTTATGCGGCTATACAAGATTTATTTTCTTCATCTGAAAGTATCGATATATTAACAGTTACTCAGAAATTAAAATCCAATGGAGACTTGGATTCTGTTGGTGGAGCATATTATATTTCACAACTAACCAATAGAATTGCATCTGCAGCTCATGCAGAATCTCATGCAAGAATTGTTGTTCAGAAATATATTTTAAGAGAAATGATAAGAATTTCTGGAAAAGTGATTCAAAATGCTTACGATGAAACAACTGATGTATTCAATTTATTAGACGAGGCAGAGAGTGAACTTTTCAAAGTTACTGAAGGAAATATTAGAAAAGACTATGAATCTATGGCTTCTCTTCTTTTTAAAGCTCAATCTGAAATAGAGATTGCCATGCAAAAGGAAGATGGTATTAACGGAGTTGGTTCTGGTTTTAAAGAACTGGATAAAATCACTTCCGGTTGGCAAAAATCTGATATGATAGTTATTGCTGCAAGACCGGGAATGGGAAAGACCGCTTTTGTATTGTCTATGGCTAGGAATGTTGCTGTAGATTACGAGCATCCAGTAGCCATTTTCTCTTTAGAGATGAGTTCCATACAATTGGTTAACAGATTAATTTCTGGAGAAGCTGAAATACCAGCAGAGGATATACGAAGAGGTAATTTTTCCAAGTCTGAATTTGAACAATTCTTTGAAAGAACCAAATCACTTTCCGAAGCGCCTATATATATTGACGATACCCCGGCGCTTTCAATTTTTGAATTAAGAGCAAAAAGTAGAAGACTTAAACAACAACATGGTGTACAGTTAATTATTATTGACTACTTACAATTAATGAGCTCGGGAGGTAAAGGTGGAAATAGAGAACAAGAAATAAGTAATATTTCAAGATCTATAAAAGAAATTGCTAAGGAGCTTGAAATTCCGATAATCGCACTTTCTCAACTCAGTAGATCTGTTGAAACAAGAGGAGGAGACAAAAGACCAATGTTGTCAGATTTAAGAGACTCTGGAGCTATTGAGCAAGATGCAGATATCGTAGGTTTTATATACCGTCCTGAATACTACCAACTTACAGAATGGCCAGATGGGTCTCCATGCAATAACCAAGGAGAAATAATCATAGCCAAACATAGAAATGGTTCGCTTAAAGATGTAAGATTAAAGTTTATCGGAAAATACGCTAAATTCTCAGACCTTGATGGTCTTAGCCAAAATGACTTCATGTACAATGCAGGAATGAAACCAAATAATGATTTTGGAGACGATGTTTCCTCTTTCACGATGCCCTCGAAAATGAATGACGATTCTTCCAATGAAGATCCTTTTTAAATTAAAGAATTTCTAATAATATTTATCTTTAAATAAGAATCGTGAAAAAAATCATTATACTCTCTGTTTTTCTTCTAATAAACATCTCCTATTTAGCATCATTTATTTTAATTCCAATGGGAGAAGATAACCAGACCAATCATCTAAAAGCTTATGGAATTGCCTATTGGATATTACAAAATGATATTGAAGTTGATTGGCTTTTAAATTACCAAGGAGGAAGCTTTTTGATAAAAAATAATTCTTCCATTCAAGAAGAATGTATTATCAGAGGGGTTAGTTTTAATATTCTCACCAATTCCAAGGTAGCGCAAATAAAATCAAATATTGCAAATCCTGAAGTTAACCAGGAAATTGTAAGATTAGAGAAAGCTCCAAAAATTGCAGTTTACACTCCTAAAGGCAAACAACCATGGGATGATGCTGTAACACTTGTACTTTCTTATGCTGAGATTCCTTATGAAGAGATATACGATAAAGAAATTATAAAAAATGAATTATTTAAATACGAATGGCTTCATTTACATCACGAAGATTTCACAGGACAATATGGGAAATTCTATAGAAACTATAGAAATGCAGCTTGGTATATGCAACAACAAAAAAATGCTGAACAAAGTGCTAAAGAATTAGGATTTAATAAAGTGTCAGAGCTTAAGCTACAAGTTGGCAAATCAATTAAAGAATTTATTGCTGGGGGCGGTTTTTTATTCACAATGTGCTCTGGGACAGATTCTTACGACATAGCAATGTCAGCTGAAAATACAGATATTTGTGAATATATGTTTGATGGAGATAAAGCAGATCCTAGTGCGCAATCCAAACTTGATTACAACCAAACATTGGCATTCAAAGATTTCAAACTTAAGTCAAACCCAATGGAGTATGAGTTTTCTGATATTGATGGGACTATGTTACATAAACTTCCGGAAAATCAAGACTTATTTACCTTATTTGATTTTTCTGCAAAGTGGGACATAGTACCTACTCTACTTTGCCAAAACCATACAAGAATAATTAAAGGATTTATGGGACAAACTACAGATTTTAAATCAAGCTTGATTAAATCAAATGTATTGGTAATGGGAGAATCCAAAGTTTTTGGTACTGCAAGATATATCCATGGAGAATATGGAAAAGGGCAATGGACTTTTTATGGTGGTCACGACCCGGAAGATTACAGACATTATGTAAATGACCCTCCTACGGACTTAAATCTGTATCCAAATTCTCCTGGATATAGACTCATATTAAACAATATTCTTTTCCCAGCAGCAAAAAAGAAAAAGCAAAAAACTTAATTTATCTAATAAGAGTTATTTGTCCCTTTTTTTGAAAGTACTTTCCGGATGGATTTTTAAATTCCACTTGGTATACATAGACTCCCATAGATGCTAGGTTATTTGAATTCATAATTCTACCATCCCATACTTGATCTATGTGGTCCAATAGTGCTATTAATTCTCCTTGCCTAGTATATATCGAAACTTTGTAGTCACTAAAGTCTATCATCTTAATAATTGGTTTCCAATAATTCACAACCCCATTTAGATCTAATGCATTTGGAATAAAAACAATTGGTTCATTTTGTAAACACATAATGTTTGAAGTACTAATTCCAGAGGAACCTAAACTTGATTGATTTTCTATTGCTGATATTTGGTAACATATTTTACCGTCAAATAATGGTTCTAAAAAATTAGTAAAATCATGTAGATAATTTAATCCAGTGTCTAAATCGATGAGCAATTCAAAAGTTGGGTTTAAATTATTTAAAGTCAAAATCTCGTAAGTCTCTACTCCATTTTCCCAGTTTTGATAGGGGCTCCAAACTATATTATTTATTAAATAATCTTCCGAGTTGCCGTCTAAAAAAATGGACTGCCCAAAATTTGAAAAAGCTACTTCATTAAGACAAGAGTCTGTAACCGACATTTGATATAGATAAGATCTTTCACTTGGATAAACATCTAAATCATAATATGTATAGGGAAAAACAGGATTAGTTTCAAAATCAATCATTTCAAAACTTATTCCATTATCTAGAGATCTATAAATATTTAAACTTTTAATTCCTATGCCATTATCACCAATATATTTTACAAAAATTGTATCACTATGTACTTGTACTTGTGAAATATAGGACGATTGTGGAATTGGAGGTTGATTTGCATAGAACTCAACAATGTTAGAAAGAGAGCTTATTGCCAAGGAATCTGACTCAGCTACTACAATAAAACTATAGTTCATGTTCCCTTGTTGAATTATGTAAGAGTAATTTAAAGAATTAGTGGAATCTAATAATTGCCAATTTAAAATGGTATCGTTCTTATAATATATTTTGTAGCTAGAGACACCTAATGGCCAATTGATATATTCATTAAAACTTAGTAAAACCTCACCTGTACATTGTTCATACTGTTGATTTAGTAAAATATTATTGTGTTCATCACCAGCTGAGGAGGTATTGAATTGGGGAGGATTGCCAGAACTACAGCTGTCCATAGCAGCGATGGAGTACTTTACAATGTCGTTTTGAAAGGAAGTTGTTGTAGTATCGTAAAAAGAAGTATTCTGTATTCCAAAAATAGTATCTAAAGGGTTCCAAGATCCGTTTGAAAATTTAAAAACTATATAAGCCATGACATCTTGAGCAATACTTGGATTCCAATCAATGTATAGGTGATTATTAGAGGTATCTTGACTTACCAAATTAATTACTGGTGCATCTGGTGCTTGTTGGTCTTCAATAAATCCGCCATCTAAATTGGATACAAAATCACAAGTGCTGGAGGATAGTCTTACTCTATAATTGAGCCATGATGAGCATACACTTATATTGTCTATATAATTTAAAGAATCAATGGGAAGAGAGACTACTTGATTCCAAACGGCTGAAGTTGGTGGATTTGAAGGAGAAGAACTTTCTACAATATATTGACTATTTAAAGGGAGTGTATTTACTGCAACTGGATGATTCCAAGATAGAGCAACTCTTCCATCAAATAAATTAACTAGATCGAAAAATATGGTAGAGATAGTATCGCTAAAATTAAAATTTGAGCCTGAAGAACCATACAAACTTTTTATAAAATAGGAAGAAGCATTATTGCCGGCAAAATAATTTTGAAAATTAAAAAAATTAACTGATGGGTTAGATTCGGAGCCAATTAAGACAAATCCTCCACCTGTATCTGCATAAAATTGGTGTTCAAAAAGATTAACATTTGTAATGTTTAATGTATCCCAGAGAATATAAACTTCCCCAATTTCGTCCACCTGGAGACAAAAGCAAGGAGAATTACATTGTGAATAAAATGAATTATTGTAGAAAAATAAATAAATCAAAAAAAAGATGGTAAAATTATTTGAGATATTTAAAAACTTATTCATTTTTATTAAAACGCAAAGATAAGGCTAAAGTTGTATTTCTTAATTGAATTTATTGGCTATTGACATTTGAGACTTAATACTGTTAAATTCTGTCATAATTTGTTGGACGATTTCTTGTGCTGTAAAAACTCTATTTATCTGGGAAGATGCTTGTCCAATCTCTAATTCCCCTGCCTCTAAATCTCCCTCAAACATTCCTAATTTTGCACGCCCCCTGCCTAATTTATTCAATAACTGTTCTTTACTCGGACTAGTTTTATAAAGTTCTTCCACTTCTTGAAAAAATTTGTTTTTCATCATTCTAACCGGGGTTATTTCTTTTAAGGTTAGCCTTGTATCTCCTTCCTTGGCCTTTAGAACCATGTTTTTAAAGTTTTCATGGGCTGAAGATTCCTTACATGCAACAAATCTTGTTCCCATTTGTACTCCATCTGCTCCTAGAATCATTGCTGCTAGCATACTTTTACCATCAATTATTCCACCAGCAGCGATTAAAGGAACATTTACAGCCTTTGCAACATCTGGAACTAAACACATGGTTGTAGTTTCTTCTCTTCCATTGTGGCCCCCAGCTTCAAAACCTTCTGCTACAATTGCATCAACCCCACAAGATTCTGCCTTGAGTGCAAATTTTACACTGGAAACAACATGCACTACTTTAATATTATTTTGTTTTAGTTCTTTGGTCCAAGTATTTGGATTTCCAGCTGAAGTAAAAACAATTGGTACTTTTAAATCAATAATAGACTTAATGTGCTCTTCAATATTCGGATACAATAAGGGAACATTTACAGCAAAAGATTGATTGGTAGCATTTTTACATTGTAAAATATTTTGTCTTAAAACATCAGGATACATAGAGCCTGAACCTATTATTCCTAAACCTCCTGAGTTACTAACGGCACTAGCTAATTCCCACCCACTACACCATATCATCCCAGCTTGAATAATAGGATACTTTATTTTAAATAGATTAGTTATTTGATTTTTAGTCAATATAGGCTTGTATTAAGTAAAATTAATAATAAAACAATAGTCATGAAAAAAATTATTTCTTTAGTCGCAAGCATTTTTATTGCACTTATATTTTATGGACAAACTAAAAATCCATCGGTTGATTTTTCAGAGGGAAATGGGACCTTATATTCTTCTTTAAATCAACAAGGACAAATATTTTTCAATCCTTATTTTGGTCTTCCAAATACTTTGAGTGCTGGAATTGATTTAAATAATAATTTATTTCTTCCTTTAAAATCAAATGAAAAAATACAATCAACAGGTCCATTGGGTCTTTTAATTTCATACATGATATCTGAGGATATTGGTATTGGATTAGACTTTAATTATTCAAGTTGTAATAAATCATTTGACTATGTAAATTCTTTAGATATAGATTCGACTAGTTACAATATGGATGCCTCAAGAACAATTATTCGAGTAATGGCAAGAGTAGATTATCATTTACACATAAATGATAAACTTGAGGGATATATTGGAATAGGTGCCGGTTATAGAGATCCAAACAATAATTACAGTTCTACAGATACAAATTATATTGAACTTATAAATATAGAAGAAAATAATTTTGCTTTTAGACTTTCTGGTGGGTTAAACATATTTGTTACAGACCAAATTGGAATTAATTCTGAATTTGGAATTGGAGGCGGCGGTTTGCTAAGGTTAGGTCTGTTCTATAAACTCATGTAAATCAGTTTTAATTAAGTTTGTTAATTACAAAAAGAATAAAGTAATTGACATAAATAAATATTTTATCAAAATATTTTCAGTTTTAGTTACATTTGCAGTAATGAAAAGAATAATAATTCTATTAACTATAGTATTAACTACTCTATTAAACCCATTTTATTCCCAATACAATTTTGATGTTGGATTTAATTTTGGTGGAACAGGTTATCTAGGAGATATAGGAGGTACTGGTGAAGTAGCTAAAGGATTTTTAGGAGATATTGTTTTAAAACAAACCAATATTACAACAGGAATATATGGCAGATACAAGATAAACTCAAAAATCCATATTAATTCTGGTATAAATTATGTAAAGATTAGTGGAGACGACGCAAATTCTGCAGGGCCTAGAGCTTGGAGAAACTTAAGATTTCAAAACCAACTATTTGAACTTAACTCTTGCTTAGAATATACATTCTTTAGAATTAATGATCTTGGTGGGACTGGAAGGTATAGGACAAGTTTAAATCTATATGCTTTTGTTGGTGGATCTGTATTTTACCACAATCCAAAAGGTGCTTTTCTAGAAAATGCGAATAGTCCTATTAAAGAATGGGAAAGTCTAAGACCTTTGAAAACAGAAGGACAAGAAACCCCATATAGCTCAATAAGTTTCTCAACACCTTACGGTTTAGGTGCCATAGTTAAAACTGCAACTTTTTATAAGTTTGGAATCTACTTTAGGTACATGAAAAATTATACAGATTATTTAGATGACATTTCTACTGTTTATGCCCATAACGCTAGTGAGAGCAATATAGCAAATCAATACAATGGGCCAGAAGAACAGACTGGAAGTTTTGCTACAGGACAAATTAGAGGAAATCCTAAAAGTCTTGACGATATTTTCATGTTAAACTTATCTTTTAGTAAGATAATTTCATCTAAAAATAACATCTATTACGCAGATTATTTGATGAAGTATAAGATGCCTAAAAAGTTTAAGTCAAAAAGAGGGTATGGCGGCAGAAGAAATAATACTTATCAATTTAAAAATTTCAAAAAGAAAAAAGCCAAAAGAACAATGAGAGCTAATTTCTAGAAAAATTGTTTTATTTTAATAATTGGTTTAATCAAAAAAGTAAACCAAAAAGGTTTTAAACCATTAATTTTCCACGACTTTTTATCGTTTCTATTAGCTTCCCATCTGTTTTTAAAACTAGAATTGCTAATTCCACCCACTCTCATTTTAGTAATATTTAATGGTATATATTTTGATTTTAAATTATATACCTCAAACATTCTTAGCATCAATTCATAGTCTGCTGAACTTCCTAAACTAAGGTTATATAAACCATATTTTGTATAACAGGATTTTTTGATGAAAAAACCAGTATGAGGTGGCATCCATCCCCATTTAAATTTCCCTTTCGTATAACTATCAGATTTCCACCTTCTAATAACTCTATTAATATCTTTTCTATCTACATAATTAATGTCTCCATAAATCATGTCTATATTTTCATCAAATAAGCGCATTACATTACCAACTACAGAGTTATTGTCAAACACATCGTCTGCATGAAGCAGTCCAACAATATCACCAGAAGATTTAGTAATTCCTTTATTAATAGCATCGTAAATACCAGCATCTCCTTCAGAAACAAAAACATCAATACTATTAGAAAATTCATTAATGATTTTTATAGTATTGTCAGTAGAAGCGCCATCGATGATTATATACTCAACTTGCTTGTAAGATTGGTTGAGAACAGACTTTATCGTTGCTTTAATAGTTTGCTGACTATTGAAACAAACAGTAATTATAGATATTTTCATGAAATAGTTCTAATACTTACTTTTTCTGCAGGATTTCCTCTGTAAATACTGTAAGGTTCTAAATTCTTAGATGTAACAGAACCTGCAGAGAGAATGGAATGAGATTTTGCAGTTACACCGGGTAAAACAGTTGATTTGGCTCCAATCCAAACCCCGTCTTCAACTATAATGGGTTTGGTTATTAAATCAAAGCTATCTTTCTTGTAATTATGGTTGCCACATAATAAAAATGCACCTTGAGAAATACAAACATTATTTCCAATAACAACATTATCTAAATTATCAATCCACACATTCTCTCCTATCCATACATGATTACCTAAAGATAATTTCCAAGGATATTTAATATTTACACTTGGTTTAATCACAACAGACTTTCCAATCTTGGCACCAAATATTCTTAAAATAAAAACTTTAATAAATGTAAAGGGTAACCAACTAGATTTGAAAAAAATAAGACTAAAAAAATACCATAAGATTCTTAAAATAAGGTTGCCAGGATAAAAATCCTTGTTGTTAAATTTAGAAAAATCTGATTTTAAGTTCATTTTACTCAGAAAACATTTTAATGTATCCTTTCTTAAATATAGAAGGATTTACAAATTTATCATAATAATTTCTTGAACCATTATTAAATCCCTTATAGGACCTAGGACTCATTTCATTGAAATAAATTAATTTTTCCTTAAAATAACTATGGGTTAAAGGCAGTCGAAATCCAGCATTGTATTTTTCTAAATTATTCCATGGACAATTTTCTGAAATAAGAACAGGAAGTCCAGTTGCAAGAGATTCTACTATAGAATGTCCAAAATTTTCATTGTCAGAGGTTGAAATAAAAACATGTGCACTTTTTAAATAATCTGTAATCTTACTGAATTTTTGTTGACCTGTAAATTCTACAGTAATATTAGAAGGTAATGATTCGGAAATTTTCAATAATGAATTATAATAATTTAAGTCTTCCACAAAACCAATTATAGTATAATTACATTCAAACTTAATTTCTGAAAGCACCCTTAGAAAAAACTCTATGTTTTTTATCTTATTAATTCTACAAATAGAAATTAGATTTAGAATTTTAGATGATTTTTTTCTTTCTTTAAATTCAATTTTTTTGGTGACATTTGGTAAAATAGAATAAGTAATATTTTTTGAAATAACTCTATTTAAATCCTCTAGCTCCTGGTCATTAGTTAAATGCCAATGGACATTCTTATAAATAGAAAAGCTTTTCATTAATTGTAGGAAAACAATTTTTCTAAATGATTTAACAGCAAGAGCCCCGGTTCCAAGCATTCCTCTAGGAGCTATAATAATATTGTATTTGGTTTTAAATAGCCAACAAGGAAGAATAGAAAATTTAAATGAGAAAATTCCATTTAAGTAAATTTTGGATGGATTTATTTCAGCTACAAAACTTTTTAGAACTTTATTTTTGAGATGGGATTTTTCTAAATAAATAACATTTGAACTCCCAACTTTTTGCCATTTATTTAATACCACTCCTTCTAGATTTTGCTTGCTATTTAAATCTTTGGTACTAGTGATAATATAGAACTCAAATTCTTTAGGTAATAAGTTTACCATATTTTCAACAGATGAAATAGGACCACCAGCTTTTACTGCAGGTGTAAACCAATCAATAAAAATTAAAATCTTTTTCAATTATTTTTAGTTGAAAGATTAATACTAGTCCACTTCCCTAAAACTACCAGAGACCAAACTTGAATCCAATTTACGTTGGGTTTCCCATTTAAAAAATCCTTCCATAATAAATCTACTCTTCCCATATTAAAAGCAGAGTAGTAATCAAGATTTAATATGGATTCCTCACAAAAAGAACGCAATTCATTTTTCATCCAACTTTCCCATGGTAAAACAAAGCCCATTTTCTTTCTGTGTATAATTTCATCCGGAATCCAACCATTGGTTGAATCAATAAGTAGTTTTTTAGGAGACGAAGGGAATTTTAATTCGTTGGGCAATGAAAGAACATACTCTACCAAATTATGGTCCAAAAAAGGAACTCTAATTTCTAAAGAATTAGCCATTCCCATTTGATCAGCATCCCTTAACAAAACGTTTTGTAAATAAGTTTCTATCTCTAAAGCAGATATCTTGCTAATTAATGGATACCTAGACCCTCTTTTTTTAGAATCAATCTCACTAAGGCCCCATTTAAATGGATAATTTTCGTAGGATATATTTCTAATGTCGGTTAACATAGAAATAGCATCGTTGGTCAATATTTTTCTAAATATTGGATAAAAGTATGGTAACTGTAATAATTTTAAATTTAGTATTTCAGCCATTTTTTTTGATTTTAATGACTGTTTTTGTTTTATTAAAAGCTTACCAAAAAGATTTCTTAATTGTGGTGGAAATGAATACAACCACTTTTTATTCTCTAGCTCAAATACCTGTTTAAAAACTGGATAGCCTGCAAATAACTCATCAGAACCTGCACCTGACAAAGCCATTTTAAATCCCTTTTGATGAACCTGTTTAGAAATGAAAAAAGTATTAATACCATCTACTGATGGATGGTCCATAAATTTAAAAGGTTCTTCAATTTGGTGTAATATATCATCCGGATTAAGTTCTAGTTCAAAATGATTGGTTTTATACTTAGAGGCCATCATTCTAGAGAATTTTCTTTCATCAAATCCCTTTTCTTTAAAAACTACAGAAAATGTATTGGTATTTTGATTAGAAACTTTGCTTGCAGCAGCCACTAAAATGCTAGAGTCAATTCCTCCACTTAAAAAAATCCCATATGGAACATCCGAAATCAATCTATTTTCAACGGATTCTAAAATTAATTTTTCAACATTTTTTAAAGGTTCTTTAACAGGTTTACTAAGAATAGTATTTTCAAATAAATTCCAATATTCGAAAATTTTAGTCTCTTGATTACTAATTTTTAAAAATGAAGCTCTAGGAACAGATTTTACTCTTTCTAAAATGGTATTTGGCTGATGTACAGTACCGTATTGTATAAAGTCTAATAAATCATCTTCTTTTACATTTAAATCTTTTGCGTATAAGGATTTAACAGCTTTTAAAGAGGAAGAAAATATTATACTTTGGTTAATCTCTAGATAATAAAGAGGCTTTATACCCAATCGATCTCGACATAAAAAAAGTTCTTCTTTTGTTTTATCCCACAAAGCAAAGGAGAACATTCCATTAAACTTATAAACCATTTCTATTCCCCAGGTATGATAGGCAGCAATAATTATTTCTGTGTCTGATTCTGTCTTAAATTTATAGGATTTTGACAACTGTTTTTTTAACTCTAGAAAATTATAAATCTCCCCGTTATAAACAAGTACTAAATTTTTATCATTAGATATGAAAGGTTGATTAGATTTACTGTCTAAATCAATAATAGCAAGTCTATTATGGCCTAAACAGACTGTTGAATCTAAATAAATATCGGAAAAGTCTGGTCCTCTGTGCTTGGTCAAACTATTCATTTTTTTGACTTTATTTTCTACATCAGTTAAAGATTGATGATTATAAACACCATTTATACCGCACATTAGGATCTATAATCAGGATGTTCAAGCATTAAATCCAATCCTTGATCTAAAGAAATTAAATCATTTTGAATAATATTTAACATTTTAGAGTTATCAGGCATTCTACGAGTCATATCCCCTTCTTTTAAAGCAGGCAAATGAATAATTTTAGATTTAGAATTTAACTTTTCAATTATTAATTTTGCAACTTCTAAGATCTTGTATTCCTTAGCTCCACCAATATTGATTACATCATTCATCATTAAATTGTCTTCAAATATTTTAATGCAAGTATTTATATTATCATCTACATAGCAAAATGTTCTAGTCTGAGACCCATCTCCATAAATCGTAATATCTTCATTTTTTAATGCAGATTTTAAAAATTTAGCAATAACAAAATCTTCACTCTGATTAGGCCCATAAGTATTAAAGAATCTAAATATAGTATATGGCAATCCATAGGATTTAAAATAAGACCTGAAAAATGATTCACCAACATTTTTAACTATAGCATAGGGAACTCTAGAATTTAACGGAGTTGTTTCCTCATTTTGAGGCAATTCAACAGGTTCTCCATACACTTCAGATGAAGAAGAGAAAAATACTCTTTTTACAGAACTGTTTTTAGATAGCTGTAGAACATTTTTAATTCCTTCGATGTCGTTTAAAACCATAATTGGATTTTCTTGAGTGCGTTTAACTCCAACTACAGCTGCATAGTGAAAAACATAATCAAAATGATTGGTTAACATTATTTCTGAAATACTTGTATAATTATTAACATCGCAGTTAACAAAGCTCCAATTGGAAAGTTCTTTAGAAGGTAATTTTGTAATAGAACCGGTGGATAGATCATCTACAATAACAACGAAATAATTTGGATTTTCGACTAACTTTCTTGCCAGTGCTCCACCAACATTTCCTGCTCCTCCGGTAATAAGTATTTTAGTCATAAAATTTATTTAAAGTATCTAACCAACTATCTAATGAGAATTTATTAGATAAATTTACACTTTCTTGTCCCATTTCAAATAATTCTTTGTTAGATAAATTTATCATACTATAAATTTTATTTTCTAAATCATTTTCTTTTGAATGCGAAAAAGACATTCCATTAATTTTTTCTTTTAAAAAATAGATTTTAGAGCCAATATTTTCTGATATTAATATAGGCATTCCTGAGCTAACCATTTCATGAAGACTTACTCCCCATGGTTCGTATTTACTAGGTAAAACATAAATCCCAGTATCTTGTATTATATCTTTGAAGTTTTCAGGTTGAACAAAACCAAAATGTTTAATTAACGGATGTTTTACTCGAGAATCCCATAACTTTCCTGTTCCTACACACCAAAGCTCCCAATTGAAATTATTCTTTTCAACTACATTAATGAATGAATTCCAAAGTTGTGTTATCCCTTTAACATCATCGTACCTACCAACATATAAGAATCTTTTTGGGAAATTAGATTTTTTTTGAGGGTGAGTACTTAAATAAAATGAATTAAATAAATTAGTATTACACGTATAAAAACCATTTTGAATTTCTAAATCTTTAAATCCTAATTTATTTGCATAAGTTTTGTGTTCTTCTCCAGGAACCCAGACTCCTTGAAAAGCACTTTTAAATCTGTAATTAAATAAACGTGACCATAAATTTTGTTTTAAGGACCCTAACCATGTATTATCTAGTAAAAGAATTTTTTTAAAACTATTATTTTTTTCTGTAGAAAATTTAAAATATAATTTATCCATCCAACCACTAACAAATATTAATCCTGGATCAAGTTCTAAAACAAAATTATATAACTTATCAACAGTGTTGAAATGGTTTTTATTATGGAAAAATAATGAGTTTTTTTCTTTATTTTCAAGTTCGAACGGAGCATCAGAATTAATTGGATAATTTACAACATGAACATTGTAACCATTTTCAGAGGCGTAATTAAAACAAGCTAAAACATAACCTGAGAGTTCGGTAAATAAGAACAATACAGTTTTATTATTCATTTAAGGAATTAATTTTTTCGTTGTAACTTATTTTATTAAAATGATATATAAGAAACATAAAAGGCAAGCCATTTAACATATAATTTCCTTGTCTTATTAAAACGAGTAATATAAAAACAAATAAAGCTTGACTAATTATTTTATGTGTAATAAGGTCTTTACTATTATTATGTAACTTAAAAATAAAACCATTAAAAATCAATATAAATATAAAAAACAAACCTAAAAACCCTGTTTCTGTACACAATCTAACAAACAGAGAATTTCCGTCTTTAACATTAAATTCAAAATCATACTGGATTAAAGATTTAGTTAGAGTAAATTTTTTAAAAGCTGTTTCATGAGAACCTAATCCAGTTCCAAAAAGAGGATATTTCATTAAATTTTCCTTAGCAATATGTAAATTATTGTACAATACAAAACTTGAGTTATTTGTATTATCTATGTTAAAATCCTCTTCAACCCATAACCCTCTGGCAGAATTTACTCTACTACTAAAATCAGAAACATTATTGTAGGCAATAAAGTACCCTACTAATGAAATTATAAATGCAATAAGAATATATCTTAATCTTAAGACTTCTAAGCTTAAAATTACAGAAATTATAATTCCTAAATAACCAATGGTAGAAGTCGTTAAAATAGAGATTATTAAAATGATAATAGATTGGAATTTTGAAAAAATAAAAGTTTTTTTCTTAATTAAATTTCTAATAGAAACATATACAGCAGGAGATAAAGAAGTTGCTAAATAAGTAGGTTCAGGCAAAATTGAATTTACTCTAAATCCTATTATTCCACCATGAACTACTCCCCATTTATTCAAAAACCAAGAAAAATTATAGCCCGGTTCAAAGCCAGATAAAAAAGATACTATTTGAAAAATAGCAATTACGCATAAAACCCAAGAGGCATTACAATAAAGTTCAAAAATTTTAGTAGCATTAAAGTTAAATTTCTCTAAAACATAATAAAAGAAAAGTATTGAAATTGAAAGACCAGCAAAAATTTTATTAAAAGTAAATGAAATATTGTTTCCAAGAACTACATGGATTAACCCAATTAAGAGAAGTGTAGAAAAGATTTTTATGTAAAACTTTGGAATTCCAAATTTTACAAGAAAAATAGCTGTTAGAGGAAATAGAAAGATATAATGAAAATAAAACTCAAAAGGACTTTTAAAAAAAACATATCCACTTCCAAAAAGAATAACAAATAAAATCCAGAAAAAATAATCTTTTTTCAACTCTATCATAGCTTATTATTTCTTTAATGATGATGCAATTATTTTGGTAGTATAATTAATAACTTTTTCCCATTTGAATGAACTCTTTACCATATTAACAGAAAACTTTTTCATTTTTAATAATGTTTCATTATCTGCTTTAAGTAAGGTTTTCATCGCAACTAAAATATTCTCATGTTTAGGATTTTCAATTAAAACACCATTTTTTGAGGAAACAAGGACATTTACAGCTCCAACGTCAGTTGCTATAATTATTAGCCCTCTTGACATAGCTTCTAAAATCACATTAGGCATACCTTCAGAATATGATGGAAGAACGAGAACATCACATCGATCCATAATATTAAAAAAATCTTTCCTATTCTTAATTAAGCCATGGTATTTAATATTACTTTGGACAAGCTTTTTAGGTATTGGACCGATAAATTGAAAATCCAGAAATGAGGGTTTAATACTTTTAAGAGCTTTAAAAATTTCATCAATTCCTTTTAAAGGATCGTCTCTTCCAACAAATAAAAATTTTAATTTTTTATTAACCAAAATACTATCTTCATTTACAATAAATCGACTTTCAATTCCAGTTGGAATTTCAATAATTTTTTCTCTTGGGACTCCAGCTGAAATGATTGTAGATGTTACTTTTCCTCCATAAGAAAACACATAATCAGATTTTTTCATATTAAACCTAACAAATGGTCTGAATAATAAATTTGATAAAATTAATTTTAAACCATTGGTTGGTAAAAACATATTCATTCCATGAAAATTTATTCCTATCGGAGAATTATTCATTGCTTTAGACCGCATTCTTAATAATTGCCAACCAGAGAAGCCTTTAATATAAATAAAATCAAAACTATCTAGTTCTTCTTTAACCGATTCATATATTAATTTAGAATATCTCCACGAATTATATATGTAATGTCCTGGGAACTTAAAAGAGACTGAAAATTTGAGAGTAATAATTTTAAATAATTTATTATGCCCATCAAAAAAAGAATTATTAATCTCTGAGTTTTTGGGAATTTCACCATCATAAATACAATGCACAAGGGTTACTTGACAATTATTCAATGTAAGGTACTTAGCTAAGTAATATGTATGCTGTTGCATGCCACCAGTAACAAAGGGCATAATACCATCGCTGAGTAAAGCTACTTTCATTTAAAAAAAGAGATTATCAAAACTTATAATAATTAATGGTTTAAAAATTATAGATTATGTTAAATCTAAAATTTAATATTTTAATTTATAGTTATCAGCTTGACTATTTATTTTACTATTTTTTAACTCAGTTGACATATCCATTAAATATATATTTTTTTCTTTAGAAATATTTTTTGTTTTAGTATCCCAAAATGAATTCATCCATGTATTAACTGCATAATCTCTTCCTTTTAAATATTCAATATATCTCTTAAGATGGTGATCTTTTTTTCCAAGTGTGAAGAAAATAGAAATTCTATCAATTGGATCAGGCATAATTAAAAAAGAAGGAATTCTATAATATAACAATTTCTGAAATTTACTTACTCCATCATCAGCAACGACAATATTTTTAAGATACTTAATTCTTTTGGCATTTCCTGAGTGGGTTGTTGTTAAGTACCAAACAACAACATCACCTTCATTTGATGGGACAATTACTTTTTTTCCCGATGTTGTATTTGCGTGCTTATGAGAACCTGAACGAATAATAAGACCCTGAGATTTTGTAACATGGTCTTGTAAATAAACACCAAATCTTAATACAGAGTATTCACCTTGAAAGCTTGGAGATTTAGGATCATCTTTATCAGGACTATCTTTATGAAAACCATGTGAGATACGTTTATCTACAGAGTGAACAGCCACAGAGCTATCTCCAAAATAAATAGGGTTATCATTAAGTAAGGTTTTAGCAATTTTGTTAATTCGTTCATCAAAAATTATTTTTTGTAACTCTTTGTGACTTAACAAATCTCCATTATTTCTTCCACCATTTATGCTATGATCTAAAGAATAATTTCTAAATCTAGATATTTCTTGTTTTGAAAATACACTTTTAATTAGAGTCCAACCTTTTTTATTTAATTCTATTTTATGATTTTTTAAAATTTCAGGTCTCATTGAATTTTACATTGGTAATATTATTTAAAAGTAATTAATTTAAAATAGGTCAAACTATCAAAAAATTTAAAAAAAAATAAAAGTCTAAAAAGTCTGACCAATAATTGATGAAATTGAGTCTGCCAACAAATAAGAAAGTTTATTTGCTCCTTCATAATGTAAATGACTTCCATCATAACTTTTAAAATTGTGTTTATCTGGTATAAAAATCCAGTGTCCACCTGCAGCCTGAAATTTATTTGAAATGTCAATCTCATCAAACTCTCCTAATTCTCTTTCAAATTTTTCAAGATGTCCTCCTGTAGGACAATTAAATCCCAAAACTGTTATTCCTTTTTCAGACCATTTTTTGATTTGAATTAATAATTTATTGTACTGTTCATTATTTACTTTCAAAGATTGGTACATATTTTTAAATAGATTGGTAGTTCTAAACTCATTCATTGGATAATCATAAGATTTTTTCCAACCATCCTCATTATAAATTCTAGATGAAAACCAATAATCTCTTCCAATTATTGAATAAAATATTTGAATAGGACTGTAGGCTGAAAAATTTGATAAATATTTATATATGTATTTTTCTTTCAATAATTCCATTTTTGGTTTTCTTAAATATTCCATCATTAATTCATTTGTTGACTTAGGACTTGGGTAGTACATTATTGTAGATGGTGAAAGACCAATAACAATTACTGGAAAATTGCTAGTATCTAATTTATCAAGAACAAAATCAAAATAAGCATTTCCATTAAAAATAGTTCTAGGTATTCCAAAATTATAACAACTTAACCCTGTCTTTTTTGAAATTGGAACAGTATTTACGCCGCATTCAACCCTTGAATTGCCTATAAATAATACATCACTTTTATGATTCCTATCAAATTTAGTTGCAAAATAATGCTTTCTCAATATTTTATTTTCATGACTTTTCGGAAAACTATATATGCAAAAACTATAAATAGTTATTGAAAAAATAATTGTAGATATAATTCTAAGTTTGAGATTTCCTTGCATAGTCCTAAAATTGAAAATAAATAAATGTTTTGCCCTGACCATGAAATAAGAAAATAAAAACAATAGCTATAGCTAGGATAAATGACTCTTTTATCCAATATTGACTGTAAAAAGAAAGAAATAAAAACTTTGTTTTTTTTCTAATGAAAGCTAGAAGTTCAATAATTAAACCAATACTAAGAAAAAATAAAGGATTAAAATTTTGGCTTATAAAACTAAAATCTGTTGATTTAAATATTAAAAGTTTATTAAATATATTTAATGATTGGGTGATATCTGAAGATCTAAAAAGATTCCATGAAAGCATAACGGTAAGAAAGGTTATTAATAGATTAATACATCTTCCAAAAGAAAATCTAGATAGGTAGTAATTCCATTTGGTTAAACGCTCTATTGCTAAAAAAATACCATGAAATAACCCCCAAAAAATAAAAGTATAATTTGCACCATGCCAAATTCCGGAAATAACCATTGTAATTACCATAAATAAAACTCCAAGAGTTAATCCTTTTTTATTTCCACCGAGCGGAATATACAAATAGTCTCTAAACCAAGTAGATAAAGATATATGCCATCTTGTCCAAAATTCTCTTAAACTTTCTGAGATATAAGGGTGATTAAAATTAATTCTAAAATGTAAACCCACACATTTTGCAATTCCACGTGCTATAAGACTATATCCACAAAAATCATTATAAATTTGAAATCCAAAGCCAATAATAACAAACCACCAATAAATTGTGCCATCAAAATGTGTTTTTCCATCATAAGCAGCATCTACAAAAACTGCTATATTATCAGCTATTACCATTTTTTGAAATAGACCAAACACAATTAATTTTAAGCCATTCCATATTTCAATATTTTTTGGCTTTCTGTTAGAGTCCAGCTGTATTAAAAGATCTTTGGCACGAATAATTGGACCTGCAACCAATTGTGGAAACATAGATAAAAAACTAAAAAAATGAAGAAGGTTTTTGGTTGGCTTTAATTTATCATTGTAAATATCTATGCTGTAGCTCATAGACTGAAAAGTGTAAAAAGATATTCCTACAGGAACAATTAACGTGAAGTCTGGGATTTTTGAAACAAGATTAATATTAGAGCCTAGCAATAAAAAAATATCTTCTAAAAGAGTTCCTATAAAAAACCCATACTTAAATACACTTAGACCAGCAACATTTCCAAATATTGATAACAATAAAAAAAACTTTTTATTCTTTATTGATTGGGTCATTTTTAATCCACACCAAAAGTCTAAAAGTCCACTTCCAATAATTAAAAATAAAAAGCGCCAATCCCACCAACCATAAAAAACAAATGACATGAAAGTAATAAAGAACCATTTAAGATTTTTATCATTTCTAAGAAATGGCCAAAAAGCAAAAAAAATAGTTATGAAAATAAGAAACTCCAGACTGTTGAAAATCATACAACTTTAGCAATTAATCTAATTTAAAAAAAACTCTTAAAAAAATTATTCATCCCAGAAAAGTAAAAATTATTTCTTCTAATAACTAAATATAAATATTTAAAAGTTTTTGAAAAAATTCCTTTGTTTAGTAAGACATTGGATTTAAGGATATAATCAAGTAAATAATCAAGTTGTTTATTACTTATAAAACCCTTTGAATAAAAATTGAAAACTAAATTATAAGACTCAAAAAAAGTTCCATTTAAAAACTGAATTTTATTAATCTTTTTATTAAGTAAAAGTTTTTTAAAAGATTCTATATATAAAAATTTTGATTTAATATCATTAATACAAAAATTAAATTTATCAGTTATTTTCTCATTGTTAATCCTATAATAAACATCAGTTTTGTATTCGGGAAATGTTTTATAAGTAATTTTATTATTTAAAAGAGCTCTAGTATGCAATTCAACATCTTGCATTCTATTAAAGGATGGATTAAATCCATCTAATTGTAATAAAGTATTTCGATTCCAAATTACCGAACAAATTAACCATGGTAAATCGTGGTATAAAAATCTATCTAAATGGATACCCTTAAAATTATTCCATATGAAGTCATTATCTCCTAAAAAATTATAAAATGTTCCAACTGGAAAAACTGCAAAGTCTAAATTAGGTTCATTTAAAAGTATATCAACTCTAAATTTTAGACAATTTTCATCTAATACATCGTCTGCATCTAAAAAAATAATGAAATCTCCTTTAGACTTATTTAACCCAAGATTTCTAGAAAAATTAGCTCCTTTATTACTTAAATTCTTAATTAAGTGAAATCTCTTTTCATTATTTATTAATCGTGAAATTATAGAAACTGAATTATCAGATGAAAAATCGTCTATAATTATACATTCCCAATCTATATAATCTTGATTAAGAACACTGGAAATTGTTTCCTCTATATATTTTGATTTGTTATAATTTGGAATAATTATTGAAACCATCAAATTAGAATTTTAAGGTAATCTTTAGTGACAAATTTTAAATCAAAAGATTTGGAGTTATAATTTAAATAAAATTTTGATGATTTACTTTTCAAATTCATGAGAGCTTCAAGAAAAATTTTGAAAGAGTTTTCAAAACTAAATGAGTGACCAATATTATTTTCATCTATATACTTGGATGTTAGACCATTGTTAGAAAACACAATAATTGGTTTTTTTAGTGCTATATAGTCGCAGAATTTTGAACTGAATGAATAATTAATATCGTCAGTTAAAAACAAAAGACAACCGTCAGATTTTAAAATCTCTTTGTAAAGAATATCCTTAGATTTTAGTCCATGAAAATTAACTTTTTTATGATTATTGAAAATAGAATTTTGAATATTAATAGTTCCAAAAAAGTCGATAAATAAAGATTCATATATTTCTATTTTGTAGGCTTTAATTTCTTCTAACCATTCAGATAAAAGAGTTAAATATTTCTCAGCAGAATTATAAAATGTCCCTGAAAAAACTAGTCTTATTTTGGTTGAAGAGGGTTTTATTTTTCCTAATTCAGGATTTAAATAGTCATCTCTGTCAAATCCATTTGGAATTGTTGTAAATATAGCTTTTGAATTTGGATAATTATTTTTTAAAACTGTAGTTATTGAATCTGAAACTGAAACGACATTGTTAAACCTTTCTACAACCTGTTTTTCAGATTTTTTTTCAATAGATTTTCTTTTTTCATTTAATGAATAATATCCGTATGATGTTTTATTACCAACCCATGGATCTCTGAAGTCAACGATAAAATTAACTTTAGGATATTTTTCAATGATTTCTGAAATATAAGTTGCTAAATGAAAAGGAGCAATTGAAACTAAAACATTATTATATCCCAAATTTATATAATATTCTACTTTTTTTAATAAGTTTTTTTTTCCATGAACTGCCTTGTCGTAATAATTTTTATTAGTAGCTAATTTAGAGTAGTTAAGAGAAAGTTTATATGAAAATTTCTCATATATATTAGAAGGATTAATCCCTAAATATTTAGGATAATTAAAATCTATTTGGTCTTTTAAGTTTTCAAAATCTGTAGTGATTTCCTCACCACTATTATCATTAGATGTTAAAATTCTTATATCCACATTACTTTTAATTAAGTATTTAGAAAATTTAGACCACCTTCTACCACCAACTTTATTGGATGGTGGAAATGTATATGATATGACCAATAGTCTTTTTTGCATTATTATTTAACTATTTGACTAAGACAAAACTTTCTAAAATCAAAATTAATATTATTCGATTCTGGAAGAAGTTTTATGATTATTTCTGAATCTGGAACAGTATATCCCTTTTTGTCTTTTCTCCACTTTATTTTCTCTAAAGAATCATCCAAAACTTTTCTTAAAATATACTTAGACCAACCATTTTTAAGTAGAAAATTATTAGGAAGAGAATATCCCAATTCTACAATTCTGTAATCCAAAAAAGGATGTCTTGTTTCTATACTATGAGACATTGAGTTTCTATCATCTGAATGTAAATAGAAAGGAAGTTGATAGGTGGAAAAATCACTTTTGAGAAAACTTGTTAAATCATTAATCTTATGCCAATAATTTAGTAGTTTATTATCTAATTTTTTTAATTCAGTTTTATATTTTAAAAAAGTTGTAACATCGCTTAATACTATTTTGTGTAAGTTAATTTTTGATACTTCTCGAATTTCTGAATAGGCACTTATTTCTGAAAAATAAGACATTATCTTTCCTTTAAGGATTAAGGTTCTAAAATACATAAAATAGTGTGAATGATAGCCTCCAAATACCTCGTCTGCCCCTTGGCCAACAAGGTTTACTTTTACGCCCTTCTGACTCATTAATCTAGAAACTAACCATTGGGCATAAAACGAAGTTGTTGTTGGTGGAAATTCCAATTGATTTAAAAACTTTATAAAATCGGACTTATTAAAAGATTCGTAAGGATTAATAAAATGAGAATCTAAATCATAATTATTTAATACTTCATGGATAAATTCAGATTCATCACCTTTCATATTTGGAGAAACTGCAGAAAAAGATTTTAACTTTTTGTTAAATTTTAATTGATGGATATCAAAACCATATTGAACCAAGATACTTGAATCTATTCCTCCTGATATTGATATCCCTAATTCAACATCTGATCGATATCTTAGGGTAATAGCATTAGACAATGTATTTTTCAAAGTGGTTATAGCATCTTTAAAAACCCATTTATTATTTATCTTAATATTATAAATAGAATAATAACTTTTTGGATTTTCTTGAAAATTATTGGAAAAATTAAAGACTAAAGATGAGCCAGATTGAAATCTGCTAATTTCATTAAAATAAGTTGATTGGTCTAAAGGCTGGTATCCGTGGTCCAAGTAAAGGTTACAATTTTCAATATTTTTTGTTTTTAAAATTGAATTGAAAAAATGAAATTGTTTAATTTCAGATGTAAAAATAGCTTTTTCAGAACTTTTATAAATATAAAGTGGCTTTACACCAAATCTGTCATTTGAAATGAATAAAGATTTTAACTTATTATCCCAGATTACAAACGACCACATCCCGTTGAACTTTTGCAAACATTTTTCTCCCCAACAGTGGTATGCTTTTAATACAATTTCAGTATCTGAAGAGGACTTGAATTTATAGCCCTCTATTTGTAATTCTTTTTTTATTTCTAAATAATTATAGATTTCACCATTATAGGAAATCCAATTATTTTCAAACTCCATAGGTTGATGTCCAGAACTTGTAAGGTCAATTATTTTTAATCTTCTATGACCAATTAATAAATTAAAGTCCGATCTTAAAGTATCTTTTATTTCAATATCACTGGGAGTGTCTTTGGTTTTTAAGATTTTGTGATTTCCAGTATTGGTATTTATTAAAACTAATCCTTCTCCATCCGGTCCTCTGTGCTTTATAGAGTTTAATGATTGTATTGAATCAGATATTTCTTTAGAGTTTAAATAGGACTTTGAATAATATGCTAATATTCCGCACAAATTAAAAACTTATTAAAGGTCTGTTTGAATAGGAAACTAAATTATTGTCTTTAAAGAAATCAGATGTACTAGAACCCATGGCTTTTTTAATTAAATTTTCAAAGTCATTTTCATTATTAGCACAAATATTTGAAAGAAGAGAATTTTTAATTGGGAAATAAGGATTATTTGGATAAAATAACGTTTTAAAACCGCAATATAAGCGTTCATGTAAAATTGTAGTATTAAATGCAACTCCTAAATCTACAGTATGAAAAAGTTGTGAAGAAGACTTAGTACTATTAACAACTTCGTAAGAAATAGTATTATCTAAAATATCTTCATAGTAATTAAGTGCCAAATTAAAATACTTTTGTGTTTTCTCTTTTGGGTGAAGAAATATAAGAAGTTTTATTTCATTATTCTTTAATAAAAATTTCTTAATGCATTCCAATACTTTTCTTTCAAATTTTAAAAAATCTATACCCTGATCTATATGACCTTCATTCTCTCTTACCCAGGACGCAGTAGAATAAAACCCAATAGTATTATTTACGGTTTTTGTGTTTATATTATATAAATGATTGTAATTTAAAGAAAGCTCTGGACCAAGAAATTTTACATTATCAACATGAATAGAACTTTTAAAAAAGTTTATCTCTTCAAACTGGTATTTATTACAAATGAGCAAATCATTAGATAAAATATTTTTATTCCAAAAAACTATAGGAGTATCTGATGCTATTTTGATAACCTTGACTTTTTTTTCTTGAAAAAAATAAGCAAAAATATTAGATTCTCTTTCGACAATTGAAAAATAATATATCGAAGAAATATTACGATTCTTTTTAAGAATAGAGAATAGATTATTTAGAACTATTGGATATTCAATTAACAAGGCAAAAGAAGATCTATTTTGATAAAACTGGCTTATAATTGTCAACAATAAGACAAAAGGTAAACTATAAAAAAAATAGGATATTTTATTGAAATTAGATTTAAATAATAACAATTCATTATAAGAAATAAAATCAAAATCTTTGATCTTGGTATAGTGTCTTAAATAATCAATTCTAAGATTTTTAGATGACTTTTGAGCATCAAAAATTAGGTTTTCAAAGTCATTAAAATTTATTGATTCATCAATATTATAAGTTAGAGTCTTAAAAAAATATCTAATTACGATTAATCTATTATTAGTGATATTTTCGGGAAATTTGAAGGATTTTCCAAAAGTGTGGTCAACTATTATTTTAAAAATATTACTCGGATAATAATTAGTGGTTTTATAGAATAAAAGGGTAATTAATTTAGTATAATAAGATGTAATCATCTAAACTAATTAACCGTATTTACATAAACTTTTTGAGTATATGAAGATTCAGAATTTAAAAGTTTAACAATATATATTCCTTTACTTAATTGTAGAGGAAGTCTATTATTATAATTTGCAGTTAATAATTCTCTACCAGAAAGATCGTATATTTTAATTTGTTCAAACAACTTTGAGGAAGAAATATTTAGAAAATTATTATTGTAGGAAATTGAATACTGGTTATTAGACTGCTCGAAGACATTAGTAAAAGGATTGTTAGCAACTACTACTGTACTGGTAAAACGATCTGAACAAGTAGCACTAGAATCATTGTATGCTGTTAATTCAACTGCGTATACTCCTGGGTAAATAAAAGTATGCATAGGATTTATTTGATTAGAAAAAGTTCCATCTGCAAAATCCCATAAATAAGCGGATGAACCCAGAGATCTATTATTGAAATAAATATTGACAACCCCAGAATCTAGAAAAAAAGTATCAGCAGCAGTAATGAAATTAGAAATTACATTTTCTGGTTCGAGAATAACAATTTCTTGATTATCGACAGAACACCTTCCAGAATGATTGGTAGAAAAATTAAAGACTCCTGAGTTTAAATTATCAAATAATAATGAATCACCATTTGCTATAACCGAATCTACTACTAACCCTGTGGAATCTAGTAAATTAAAATAACTTCCATGAATACTAGTACCAAATAATTTCACAAATGCGGAACTGTCTTGAAAACAAGTTGAATTGGTAACATGAATATCATAATCAACTTCAATATTCATTTTAAATCTTGGTGATATAGCTGTTGAATCAGAGATAAATGTAAAATTTGAATCTAATCTTAAGTCTGTAAAAATCCCAGTATGTAAATCTTCAATTGAAATGCAAGAACCAATCATAAAGTTAGAAATGTTTTCAAAATTCAATGTGTAATTACCATGAGCCAAAGCACCAACTTTTACATCAAAAAACAAGTCTATATCTTGGTTATTGTTGATACAAATTCTATCTAAATCATTGCTGTCAGAATCTAAAAAAAAGATATTTGGAGCATAATCTGGGTATGGAGAATATAATTTAGAAATTTCATATGACGAATCGTAAGCAGATGAAAAATTGTCATTCGCTTCAATATGAGCATAATCAAAATAGGAATTTTGATCAGATGTAATTTTCAAACTAAGAGGTAAATCTACTCCATTTACAGATTTCACGAAACTTTCTTGGGAATTAATAGTTTGGTTTACATTAAAACTAATATTTCCGTTTGAATTTGCATTTATAAAAAAACCTTGGCTATGAGGAATATTATTTGTACTCGACAAAAAATTACCAGCATCTCCACTAAATATCCAATGTGCATTTTGAATTGAGTTGGCACCTTGAAATACACTCCAGTCTAGTGTAGCTGGGTAAGGATTAGAAATTAAATTATACCCAGAGCCATTTCTTGTAATAGGATAGGAAATGGCATCAAAATTCGGTGATCTAGCTCCACCCATATTTAGTGTTTTAGCACCAGAACTAGTATATATAAGAGTTCCATTTGCATCTGAAATTGATTGACTCACATTAGTCACTTCAGAATAATCATCCGTTGCTTCATTGTAAGTTAATACATTGTAAAAACTTCCACAGCCAGCATAAGAGAAATTATTTCCAGCAGAAGTTCCAGTAACACCACAAAAAATAAACTCATCGTCAACATCAGCTAAAGTGGAATTTTTTACTGGTGAAGATATCATTCGCCACCCATTTGAACTAGCATTGTAAAATCTTTCTACGTTAAACGAGCCTGATGAATATGAATAATCTGTCGCATTATTAACTTTAATTATACCAGCATTATCTGCAATTGTACTTTTCAAAACTATATTAGCTCCATTTTGAGTGAAAGTTCCAGAATTAGATTCCATCACTTCTTCAATATTTATTGTACCAGAAGATAGTTGAAGACCATTTGAATTATCTAAAGTTAATTTTTTAAAGTTATTGGTACCAGAGCCCGAAATGACTTGAGAAGATAAACCATTAAACGTAATATTATTACCAGCATTAGAAGAGCTAAATGATGCATTATTAGTCCAATTACCAGAAACGCTAAAGTCAGAAGCACAAGATGTAGTAGCATCAATAGTAACGTTCTTATAGGCACCATCTGAGGGGATTTTAAAAGTAGAAGTGTTATTCCAAATAATATCTCCATCTGAAGAGATTAAAGATGTTGTTGAGGCTACACCACCAGAGCTTAAAAACGAAGTGTTATTAGCTGTAATAGTACCATTATTTGTTATTGTACAACCATTTGCAGTTGTAATAGACCCATTTAGAATTAGATTTCCAGTAGAAGAAATTGTTAATCTTCCTGATGTTGATATTATTACACTACCATTAAAAGTTAAAGCACTATTTAAAGTCGTGTTGTAGTAGCCAATTAATATATTTGCAGAAGAAATAGTCCCAGTTCCTTCAATGTTTGTTCCCCTAGCAAACCATAAAGTTCCGGCATTATTTACTGTTCCATTAAAAGTTGATGTTGTTCCATAATTATAAAAAATAAGTTGATAAGAGGGATTAAGATTTAAAGTTCCCCCGCTGTTTAGTGTCAATGCTGCTACAGTAGTATTTGAAGAACTTAATACATCAATTGTATGGGTATTTAGAATTTCAACCGTGTCTGTAAGGTCAGGAATTCCATCGGCATCAGATCCAGAAATAATTGACCAAGGCGAACCAGGACTACCAACTGAATTATCCCATGATCCCGAGCCTGTAGATCTAAACTTAGCATTTTGAGCAAAATTATTTATCGGATTAAATGCTAAAAAAATAATTAACAAACATAAGCTGCAAAACTTGAACTTTTTATGGAAAATTAAATTATTCATTTTTTTGAAAATAGACCTCGTTAGATAAAACATCAAATGTTCCTTTTTCTAATTTAATTATTTTATTACAAAAACTCAAAACTTTATTATCATGAGCTATTATAACCAAAGTTAAACCATTATTATTTAATGTCTTTAGTGAATTTAAAATTTCTTTTTCTGTTTTTTGATCCAAAGAATTAGTAGATTCATCTAGAACAAGAATTTCACAATTATTATAAAGAGCTCTAGCAATTCCTATTCTTTGCTTTTGACCGCCAGAAATCAAGGAGCCTAATTCACCAATTTTTGTATCGTATTTTTTTTCTAGTTGATTGATAAAATCATAGATATTAACTTTCTTGCAAACAGCGTTAAGTTTTTCTAAATCCGGGTTATCATCTCCAAATAAGATATTTTCTTTGATTGTACCATCTATAATATACACTGCTTGTTGTACATATCCAATAGACTTTAGCCAGGATTTTGATTTGATTGACTCAATATCTTCGCCGTTAAATAATACTTTTCCGTTATTGGGTTTTAAAAATCCTAAAATTATATTAACTAAAGTTGTCTTGCCAGAGCCTGACTCCCCTACTATACCAATACAATCTCCCTTCGAAATATTTACAGATAAATTATCAATAATATTTGTTTTATCATATCTAAAATCTAGATTTTTTAATTTTAAGGATTTAAATTTTTCAACATTATAAGGCAATTTATCGTTTTTAAAATGGGGAGAAATATTATTGATAATTTCGAAAACATATTCATAACCTTTTAGTAAAAGAATTGATTGAATAACTCTGTTAACTAAGGGAATAATTCGAAAAAGAGAAACTGAGAAGATAGTAAGAAACACTGAAAAATCGGTCCTATTTTCAATAAAGAAAAAGCCGTACATTATAATTATAATCAATAAAAAAACAATTGAAACTTCTATTATTTTTACTGGTAATGTTTTGTAAAGAGACTGCCATCCAAAGTTGTAATTTTTGTCTCTTAATTTACTCTTAAACTTTTCATAAAAAAAATTCTCTCTCGCTAAAATTTTCATATCTGTGAAACCAAAAAAAGATTGATAAATCCACTGATTTACTTTTGGAGTAATTTCTATTATCTTTCTTGAAAAATGCTCTAACTTGTTTTTTGAAAAATAATATGCAAAAATAAAAGGGGGAGTAATTGAAAAAAATATTAGGACCACAATCTTCCAATCATAGATTAATAGACTAAATAATATAATAAAAGACATTATAAGTTCAGTGGTAATAAGAATAAATGGTTGAACGATAAAAATCACTAAAAAATAAGGAACCGTTACAATATTTCTTTCAACTATAGTAGATTTCTTTTTTTTGATTTTAAGAAAGTTTTCTCTAGTAAATAGTCTAAATTCATTAAGAGAAAATTTTTCACACACATACAATCCAAAATTAATTTGCTTCTTGTTAATGTAAATTGATAAAAGGTTTTTAATAAAGAAAAAAATAAAAATTAAGAAAACAAAAAAAACAAGAAAACTCTTAGTAGATGAGAATTCAAAATAATTATAAATATGTAAAATATATTTATTAGATAATAGAACATCAATATCTAGAGCAATCAAAATTACTGGAAAAATTAAAGACAATCCAACTAAATCAATTAAAACGTTGGATAAAACAAGAAAGGTTATAAAAGTAGATTTCTTCTTTAAATCTCTATCAAATAAAGAAAGAATATTTATTCCAGTAGAGAAATAAATATTTTTTATTAAAAACTGTTTAATTCCTGTCATTGAAGTTAATTCATCAAGACCTTATAATTTCGAATTCCTTAGAAATATTCTTTATTAAAGAAAGATCATCCATTGTCATTGCCCCAAGGTGGGCTTGTTCTGTTATAAATTGATGTGAGTTCTGCAAAGTAAAATGTTTCTCTAAATAAGTTGCCCCATGAGCAGACGCATATAAGGCTCCAGAATTTCCAAGTGTATGATCTGAAATTCCTTCAAAACATGAGTTATTAAAATCCGGCATTGAAAATTCATCAACTCTAGTTGGATATTTAACTACACAATAAAGATAGGTTGCATGATCGTGTTTTTGAACACTATTAGGGTCAAGATTTGAAGGTATTGAAACAAATGTTGGAATATTTTGCTTCATAATTTCTTTAACTAAATCTGGGTTTTCCAAATGCATTCTGGCTGCAACCTTTAAATATGTAAGATTTAGATTTAAACACCATTCCAGTTTATCTAAAGTAAAAGGAGTCGCAAAAAGAGGAATATTTAAATTATCTGCGAAAATCTTCAGTCTCTCCAAATCAGAATAACTCATAGATAAATAAGCTCTTTCTGAACCAAACTGAGTTTCAGTATATAATTGAACTTTAATTGCATCAGCTCCTGCTAGCTTAGATTGCAAAATCATTTGTTCTGCAACTTCTACTTTACCACTAAACTGTGGGGATATTTCTGAAATTATAAACATTTTATTTTTTTTTTAAAACTAAAGTAATTGTGTCATAAAGATAAGGTCTATTTCTTGCAAACCATTTTTTATTTTTAAAATCTAAAAAATTTAATTCAAAAATATGAGTTATAAATTTGAGAAAATTTGAGAAAATAATTTTAAGATTTTTATAAAATGATATAGAATGTGTAAATTCTAATTCATAATTAATTTTTTTTGCCATTAAAGCAATGGTTTTAGTGGTAAAGTAAAAGGTATGTTGACCATGTATGTAGTACCAATATTTTTTAAATATTTTATATCCTAGTGAGTCAAAATTTGGAGTAGTTATTATAATCCTATCACCACTACTTTGAAATTTAGATATTATTAATAAATCTTTTTTAGGATTAATTAAATGCTCAATTACATCATTTAAAACGACAATATTAAAGTTATTAATCAAATATTTTTGAGCTAATAAACTTATATTCTCAATGGTTCCTGTATCAATTTTCTTAACTCCAGAGCTAATTGCTGTTTTTACACATTTTTTATTGTATTCTAAGCTAAATGCATTAAATCCATTTTTATTTAATAATGTAGAAAGAATTCCATATCTAGCACCAACATCTAAGACTGAAATATTTTTACCATTTTTTGAATAAATTTTAAATATTATTTCATTTAATAAATAATTAAATTTATGATTATTCAACTCCTTATTTAAGTTAATTTTTTCAGGTATTATTTCCTCTGGGTAAAAGAATTTTAAAGCTTTTTCATTTATACACGGATTTTGAAATACTAATTCACATTTTTTGCATTTGACAATAGATAAATCTAAATCTAAATCACCGTCCCAAGAATGTTTTATGAATTTTTTTGAATCATAGTAGTGTTTTTCATAATAGTGAAGAATTGTAAAATCATCTGATTCACATATATTGCATTTTTTTAAATCTCTTATCATTTTCAACAATTGATAGCTTGAATAAAAATTTTTGAATTAATAAAATTAAAAAGAAACTTTTTAAAACTATTAGAATATTCTTTAGCCTTTAATAATTTCTCTATTTTATCCTTTTTAACAAATTCAAAAATTTTTGAATCATCTAGTATATAATCTATATGCTCCTTATTATTAAAATCAATTATTGAATTAATTGATGCATTGAAACCTTTTTTTTCTCTATCAAGTCTAACCTTATTATTTAAAATACCCTTCATAGAACTTCTAAGTAAATTTTTAGCATATCCATTTTTAATTAAGTATTTAGAAGGTATAGTATTTACGAATTCAAATAAATCTTTATCTAAAAAAGGACTTCTATTTTCTAATGAATAAAACATGGAGTTTAAATCATCTTCATGTAAAATAACTCTTACTACTTCATGAAACATCTCATTCATCATTCTATTTCGAAGTAAGGACGGGGTATATTTTTTCTCTGTAAATTCTTCTTTAAAAGGTGTTTTTAGAAAATCAGAAAAATAATTATTATTCAAATAAATATGACTTCTTATTTTTGGGTTTTTAAAATACAAATCATATTTTCTGAGTTCAGGATGACGAACATATTTATGAGTGTAGGTTTTCCAATCTAGTAAGTATTTATTGAAATCTTTGTCCCCTTTAATTTCGTTAAGATGTAAATTGAAATGATCGTAGTACCCAGAAAATATTTCATCAGCACCAGTACCAGAAACAGAAATTTTAAAACCTTTGGAAGCTATGGATTCAGAAAGTATTGAATGAACAAAATAACTTATTGTAGCAACTGGTGCATCATGGTATTTCACAAGGTTTTCGAGTCTTGTTATATTATCGTTATTTGAATCCAACTTAACTTTGAAACTTTTACAGCCAATATCATTAACAGTTGCTTGAATATTCTCCAACTCATTGTATCTTTTGTCACTATCTATGATTGAAAATGTAGATACGTCATAATTAAACTCTTTTGCTGCTAAAGAGACCAAGCTAGCTGAATCAACTCCACCACTTAAGCAAAATGCAAGAGGAACATCAGACCTTAGCCTTAGTTTCAAACTTTTTTTCAAAAAGTGATTTACACCCTCAACTGCATCATTTTCTGTAATATTTACAGGTGAATAGGATGGTATCCAATATTTATATTTATTAATCTTATTATTGGAAATGGACAAATTTGTTGCAAATTCAACCTCTTTAACTCCGTTGTAAAAAGTATCCGAGGTTTTGTAAAGAGATTTATGTCCATTTACCAAATACCTCATTAAATGGTTATTATTAATTATTAAATTATTTCCTAATAATTCCTTTATGAACTTAATTTCTGAAGCAAAATAAAAACCTTCGGAAGTCTCATAATAAAACAAGGGTTTTTCTGCAAAACGATCTCTGGATAAAAAAAGTTTGTTTTTAACTTTATCGTAAATTGCAAAACTCCACATTCCTTCAAACTTATCCACACATTTCTCACCAAATATTTGGTAGGATTTAATAAGAACTTCAGTGTCAGATTCTGTTTTAAAAGAAACACCAAGTTCTGTTAACTCCTCTTTTATTTCTAAATAATTATAAATTTCCCCGTTAAAAACAAGTATACAATTGTTGTCTAAATAGGGTTGATTAGACCTAGAATCAATATCTATAATTGAAAGCCTAGAATGTAATAATGAAATATTAGAATTATTGTGAGAAAAATTAAAGTAACTCTGAAAATCAGGTCCTCTTTTTTTCATTAAATTTAGAGTTTCAACAATATTGATTTTTGAAATTTCTTTTTCCCCAATAAAACCTGCGATACCACACATTAAAATAAATTATTTTATCATTTTGAAAATTGAATGTAAAAAAATAAAAGAAGACTTAAATATTTATGATCAATAAATACTGATTTTAAAATGACTTATCGGAATTTTCTAATTTATTTAAATCTTCAATTGTATGAATATCTGCACAATCAAAAATAACAAATCCACAATGAGCACTCAAAAAATTATTCTCAATTTTATCAGCTCTTATTATTCTAAATGCTGCATTCTGAACACCATTACTATTGGCAGACATAACTTCCCATAAATTGTGTTTTATCATAAAATCTATTCCTTTATCAATTTCTTTAGAATTGATTTCTGGCGAATTAGCTTGAGGAATTATTATGATATCTGGTTTGCCATCTGATTGTAATTTTTCTTGTTTAAGGACTGATCTTATTGCCACTATCTTAGGAGTTTCATCATCTGATGTATTCGATTCTCTTTTCAGTGGTTTGGCACCATATTTTTCTGAAACTGTTAAAATCTCGTCATCATCTGAGCTAACATATATGTCATCAATTTTTTTTGACTGCTTACATGCTTTAATAGTGTAAGAGATTAAAGGTTTACCCTTAAGAAGGTAAATGTTTTTCTTCTTTAATCGTTTAGATCCTCCCCTAGCAGGGATTATTGCAATTATCCTCAATTAGTATAGTTTAAAATGTCTTTAGCTATTACTTCTGCTCCATTAATTGGTAGCTCGTGGTTTTGCATATTTGTTTTTAATGAATTGAACTCATTTTTTAAAAATCTTGGAAGAAAAATATGTAACCCAAAACGAAATTCATCTAGAGAAATAAAAGATGCAAGCCCTTGTTTTTTTAAATTTATTATGTTTTCATTTATTTCAGGGTTCATCGCTTCCCCAATTAATAGCATTGGAGTTCTACAAGCTATACACTCAGAAATTGTATTAAATCCAGCTCTTGCTATAACCAAGTCCATAGATTCTATATAGTCCATCATTAAATGAGTTTTAGGGATATTTCTAATATTTTCAAAGTCTGATCTATATTCATTTGCTAAAAAAAATTGCATGTCTTTTAAATTTCCAAGATTTTCAATAGACTTTTCAATATGAAGTTTAAGTAAATTAGACCCACTATCTATAATTAGAATTTTAAAATTAGAATTATTTGTATTTATTTTTATTGGATGATTTTTTTTTCTTACTATTAAGGGAACTTGTACTGAGTTTTTGTAATGTTTAATAATCTCGATTGGGGTAAATAATGGAAAGTAGATTCTGTCAGCTTTGCTAGCAAGTTTAAAAAATAAATTCATGACCTTTGAATTAATTGTGGGAGGATATAACTTATTAAAGAACCAATCCCAAGTAAAATGTGCTACACCAAAAGACGGGATATTATTTGTTTGTCCTAACTGAAACGCTTCATAAACAAAATCTGAAATTAAAAAATCAAACTCTGATAAATCTTTCTCATTATTAATAAAGTCGATAGATTTTGAATCATAGTCCTTATAATGTTTTTTTATTTTAACCAAGTCTGGTGATCCATTTTCTAACTTTTGCCACGAAATATTGTTGTACTTATCTATAAAATTTCCTTTTCCAAAAATATCTTTGGCAGCCTTTAGATGATTATGGGTTTGTAGAGTGAAATCAATTGGATTATTTGAATAGTCATTTAACTTTTCTAGAATAGCTCTTTGTCTTACAATATGGCCATATCCTTCGTCTGAAAGATAAATTTTAAATTTCAACATGAAAATTATTTTTCATTCGATCCGTAACCGTATCCGTAACCGTATCCATATCCATATCCGTATCCGTATCCGTATCCGTACTTTCCATAGTAATATTTAAGTCTATTTTTTCTAATTCCGTTTAAAATAATTGCATTGCTCTTGATATTTGATTTTTGAATTATTTCTTCTATAAAGTTAAGACCTTTTTTATTTGCAAATTTAACATTCATTACAAAAATAGAATGATCTACTTGAGATGACAAGACTAAAGCATCGGTAATTAATCCAACTGGTGGGGTGTCAATAAATAAATAATCAAAATTAATCTCCGCAAAATGGAAAAGTTCCTTTACATTTTCTGAAAGAGCTAATTCGGATGGATTTGGAGGAACAGGACCACTTGATATAACAAATAAATCTTTTTCAATTTCATTTAAAGAGTCTTTAAACGTAGATTTTTTAGAAAGATTGGTTGAATTACCAATCTCATTAGAAATATTAAATTCTTTGTGCACCTTGGGTTTGTGCATATCAAAATCAACAACTAAAACTTTCTTTCCAGAACTTGCAAAAATCCTTGCCATATTAATAGATGAAAATGTTTTTCCCTCACCAGGATGAATTGAAGTAATCAAAAATGATTTAAAGTTTTTAGACTTACTACTTGCAGTTAATAAAAAATTCATAGATGTACGTATGGCTCTTAAAGATTCTACAAAGTTATCTTTTGATCTAATTTTAATATCCATTATTGAACTAAAATTTTTCAAAAAAGGAATTCCACCTAAAACTGGGACATTTGTAGAGTCAGCTAACTCATTCACTTGCTGAATCTTTTCAAAAAACAACCTTTTGATTATAGAAATCGTCAACGAAATTACAAACCCAACTATGATAAAAATAATTACATTCTGATTACTTTTTCCACCTACTTTTCCGACTGTTCTAGCTTTTTCAATTATTTTTGTTTGAGGAACAATCCCAGACTTTGCAATTGAAGTTGTAGCTCTTTTCTCTAATAAGAAATCATATAACTTTTCATTAATTTTAAGTTTTCTTTCTATAGAAGCCATATCACGCTCTGATATTGGTATTTTTTTCACTAATGATTCATAGTAAGCTATTTCACCTATTTCAACGTTAATTTGAGATTCCAAAGCGCTAATAGTATTTTGAATGTAAATCAACAAATCTTTTCTTTGATTAATAATTTTCTCGTTAACTTTATTTAGCTCTTGATGACCGGTTTTAAATCCATGGTTCATCTCCAGTTTCTTTAACTGATTTTCGTAAAAATCATTAATAGAGTTTTTAAGGTATTCATCATCATTCAAAACATATAAAGATGGTGGGGAAATATTTGCATCTTTTAATTTTGTTAGATAAGTAATTAAACTTTCTAAAGATTTAACTTTTAGTCCTAACTTTCTTTTAGTGGATTTATGTAACATTAGTGACTGAAAATACTTGTCAGATTCCTTATCTACATTCAAGATTCCCTTTTTGTCTCTGAAATTTTGTAATTCGTATTGAATAGAATCAATAACATTTACAACATTTTCTAATTGAATATTTATATAATTTGATGTATTTTCATTAATTCTAAATTGATTTTCTAATGTATATTCAATGTACTGATTTGCTAAAGTATCTAATATCATTCTAGATCTTTCAGGAACTTCATCCAATAGATTAACTACCAAAAGAGATGTGTATTCAATATTCTCAATGGATAAATTTGAAATAATATTATTTACCCAATAACCATCATTATGAAAAATAATCTGATATTGAATTTCTGAAAAATTTTCTGCTCTTTCAGAATCTAAAAATGTATTTAATTGGGTATTTATTGAATAATGGGTGGTAGTTTGAGTAGAATCAAAATAATGTATTTCACTAAAAGTTTTTTCGTTCAAAACATAATTCAGTTCATATTGATTTTTATTTATAATCTTAAAATCAATTGGCACTTCAAAAATATTGGAATTAAGAACATTTACATCTACCTTGAAAGGTAGTTCGTTGAAAAACTCTTTAGTATTTAATCTCCCAACAATAAAATAAGAACAAGACAAATCTAATTTTTTTAAAACATTTTGCATCATGTCATAGGAACCAATAATTCTTTTTTGGTTAGAAATGTCACCGTAGTAATTATAGAACCCTAAACTACTTTGCAAATTCTCTTGATAATCGTAAACATCGTTGGTTTTTAATAAGATTTCAATTTTCGTGTTGTGGTATTCTTTTTGCTTGTGATTATATATTAAACCCAAAAGAGCTGCTGTAGGAATTATTAATACAAATAAATACCAGTTCTTTAGAATGGAGTTTAAAAGCCAGATAAAATCATTTTGATTTAATATGTTGGAGGTTTTGTTATTTTTCAATTTTAACAATTATTAAAAGGCAAATATCGTATTTTAACATGAAGAAGTAGTATAAAATTAAATAAAACCATACTTTTGGGGACTGATGAAAAAAAGAATTTTAATAATTGTATTGATTTTAATCGCCCAACAATACTTTTCTCAGCCGGGAAATCCTGGAGGAACTCCTTGTTGGCCACCACCATGTATTCCTATAGACGGAGGAATAAGTATGTTTACTTTTATAAGTATACTCTTCGGCTATAAACTAGTTTCTAAAAACAAATAACTTAATTTGAATTTAAAAAGTCCTGAATTTAAATTTCTTATAACTTTTATTCCACTTATTATTACCTGGTATTTCACTTATCATTATTTGTATAAAATAGATGATTTATTGAATTTTGACAGTGATTTATTAACAGGGTTTTCAAAAATATTAAGTTCACAATCCAACTTCATACTTTCGATTTTCAATTTCCAAACATCAATTGAAATACATGGTGATATGGTTGTTGCAAAGATAATTGATTATCCATACAGTCACGGAGTGTGGATTGGAGAACCTTGTAATGGAATAAAAGTTTTTGGCTTGTTCGCAATATTTATTTTATCATTTAAAGGAGATTTAATTAAAAAATTAATTTTCATTCCGATAGGAATATTAATTATTCATTTTTTAAATATTATAAGAATAGCTCTACTTACTTACATCTCTGCAGTCAATCCTTATATTTTAGATTTCAATCATAATATAACCTTTCAATTATTTATTTACGGTTCAATGTTAGCTCTTTGGTATCTCTGGATAATTAAATTTTCAAAAGTTAAATCTTATGAAAATTAAAATCTTTTTTTTAATCTTTTTTGCAGTCTTTTTTGAATATCTAAGAGATTATTTATTTGTAAATGTAAACCTTCAAATTGAATATTTAGAATACACAAATAATGATTTAAATGTTTCTAACTACACAGATTCCTTTCTATTAAAGTTTTTTAAAAATAATGAAATCAGTTCTTTGACTCAACTAAAATGGATAATGTCTTTACTTTTTTGCTTGATTTTTTTTGGGCTAGGGTTCTTTTTTTCTAAATGGAGTTTTGAATTATCCAAACATAAAAAGTTCTTAAGGTCATTCATTCTTGGGGGATGTTTAATATTATTGTCCAGTCTTATTATTTACTACTTTGGCAACTTATTAAGCATAGAAAATAAATTCAATTTTTACTACGTATCTCTTGAGCTTAGTCATTTTGTTCAATCTTCTTTATACCCTATCTCATTTTTGTTAGTATTTTTTGCGAACAACAGAACAAAAATTTCAGCATAATTTTAAATTTGTTGTTAAAACAAAATTACATGTTCAAAGACCAAAAAATAGAATCTTTAATTCATCAAGAATTAGTAAGACAAACAGAAGGAATCGAATTAATTGCTTCCGAAAATTACGCGAGTGAATCAGTAATGAATGCTAGTGGTTCCATTCTAACCAATAAGTATGCTGAAGGACTCCCTAATAAAAGATATTATGGTGGTTGTAAGGTTGTAGATGAAATCGAAGAATTAGCTATTGAAAGGCTTAAAGAACTCTTTGGAGCATCTTGGGCAAATGTGCAACCACACTCCGGGTCACAAGCCAATGCAGCCGTATTTCTAGCATGTCTAAATCCAGGAGACAAAATCTTAGGTTTTGACTTATCTCACGGTGGTCATTTAACCCATGGATCACCTGTTAATTTTTCTGGAAAATTATACAAAGCTAATTTTTATGGAGTTGAAGAAGAAACTGGAACGATTGACTACAATAAAGTAAGAGACCAGGCTTTAGAAGTCAAACCAAAAATGATTATTTGTGGCGCATCTGCCTATTCAAGAGATTGGGACTACAAGACCTTACGTTCTATTGCAGATGAAATTGATGCACTTCTTTTGGCAGATGTTTCTCACCCATCTGGATTAATAGCCGGTGGAATATTGAACAATCCTCTTCCCCATTGTCATATTGTGACATCTACAACCCATAAAACCCTAAGAGGACCAAGAGGAGGAGTTATTATGATAGGAACAGATATTGAAAACCCATGGGGCCTAAAATTCAAATCTGGAAAACTTAAAAAATTATCTTCTTTAATAGACTCTGCTGTTTTTCCAGGAACTCAAGGAGGTCCACTAGAACACATAATTGCTGCAAAAGCAGTTGCTTTTAGAGAAGCCCAACAACAAGAATATAAAACATATATTAAAAATGTAGTAAAAAATGCCCAGGTAATGGGAGAAGAACTAATTAATAAAGGCTATAAAATAATATCAAACGGCACAGATAACCACTGTTTATTAATTGATTTAAGAAATAAAAATGTAACCGGAAAAGATGCAGAAAATTCACTTGGGTTGGCAGATATAACTGTAAATAAGAATATGGTACCTTTTGATACGCAATCTCCATTTGTAACTAGTGGAATAAGAGTTGGTACAGCTGCCATCACAACTAGAGGAGTATCTAAGGAGGAAATTAAAATTATCACTAACTTGATAGATCTAAGTATAAATAATTACCAAAACGAATCTGAATTATTAAAAATAAAAAGCCAAGTAAATGACTTGATGAGCTCAAAACCTCTTTTTAAATGGTAAAAAATATAAAAGCAAACGATTCGTCCTTAAAATCTTGGTTAGAAATTTCTAGAGAAAGTGATTTTCCTATTCAGAATCTTCCATTTGGAATATATTCAACAAAAAATAAAACTAAAAGAGTTGGGGTAGCTATTGGTAACCAAATCCTTGACTTATCTCAGTTGCTTAAACTTGGTTACTTAGATTCTCTATCCTTTTGTGAACATTGTTTTTCCAATGAATATCTCAATAGAATGATGGGACATGGAAAATTAGAAATTAGAGAACTTAGAAATAGAATTTCGGAATTACTAAATGTGGAAAACCCAGAGCTGTCTCAAAATAAAGAAGCTATTGCCAAAGTATTAGACTTACAAATTGAGTCTGAAATGCATTTGCCTGTAAAAATTGGAGATTACACAGACTTTTACTCTAGTGAACAGCATGCATTTAATGTTGGAAGCATGTTTAGAGATCCAGACAATGCGCTTCTTCCCAACTGGAAGCATATCCCAGTAGCTTACCACGGCAGGTCTTCCTCTATTATTCCATCAGGACAAGATGTTGTTAGACCAAAAGGACAACAAAAATTGGACGACAACAAAAATCCAATATTTGGAGCTTCTAAACTTTTAGATTTTGAACTAGAAATGGGATTTATAACTTTTCAGGGAAAGCCACTAGGAAACACTATTTCAACAGAAGAAGCAGATGAATATATTTTTGGAATGTGTTTGTTTAATGATTGGTCTGCTAGAGATATTCAAAAATGGGAATATGTTCCACTAGGACCCTTTTTGGCTAAAAACTTTGCCAGTTCTATGTCTTGTTGGATAGTTACTTTAGATGCCTTGGAACCTTTTAGAACAGCTGGACCAATACAAAAACCCAAAGTTCTTCCATACTTAGAATATAATGGGAATAAACATTTAGATATAGAATTAACTGTTGCCATACAAACAGAAAATGGATCAAAAAAAGTAGTTACCAATAGCAACTACAAGCACATGTATTGGAACATGAACCAACAATTGGCGCACCATACAGTTAACGGCTGTAATGTAAATTGTGGAGATATGTTAGCATCCGGAACAATTTCTGGGCCGGAAGAAGGTTCTTTTGGTTCTATGCTAGAGATTAGCTGGAAAGGAACAAAGCCAGTAAAAATGCCTGACGGAAGTGAAAGAAAGTTTATTCAAGATGGAGATTCTGTCATTTTTAATGGACGTGCAAAAAATAAAGACTTTAACATAGGTTTTGGAGAACTAATTTCAAAAGTTTTGCCACCTAAATAGGCCCAAATGGACGAGGTCTTAGAAAATAAAATGATTTTGAATGCCTACCGAGGTGTTCTTCGTTCTATAAAATCTAGAAGATCTAAAGAAGAAACAAAAATCATAAGAAAGGCTTTCAACCTTGCTGTTAACGCTCACAGAAATGACAGGAGAAAATCTGGAGAACCTTATATTTTTCATCCTCTGGCTGTTGCAAGAATTTGCGGTGATGAAATAGGCCTTGGAACGATTTCTATTGTCTGTGCTTTGATGCACGATACGGTAGAAGACACCACCATTACTTTAAGTGATATTGAAAAAATATTTGGACATAAAGTAAAGTCAATCATAGATGGTTTGACTAAAATTTCTGGAGAATTTGATTTCACAAGCTCTTCTCAAGCAGAGAATTTTAAAAAAATGTTCCTCACTATCCCTGACGATGTAAGAGTCATTTTAATAAAATTAGCCGATAGATTACACAATATGAGAACTCTCGATTCGATGAAGGAGAGTAAAAAACTCAAGATAGCATCAGAAACATCTTATTTATATGCTCCGCTAGCCCATAGACTAGGTCTGTTTTCAATCAAAACTGAACTCGAAGATTTATCTTTTAAATTCACCTACCCCAAAGAATATTCGTCTATCACCAAAAAGCTTCAAAAAACAAAAGCCGTAAGAGAAAGATTTATTCAAAAATTTTCACTTCCAATTAAAAAAGAGCTGGACCAGCAAGGTTTCAAATACCAACTAAAAGCAAGAACCAAAGGAATTCCGTCTATTTATAGAAAAACTCAAGAAAAAGGAGTTGATTTTGAAGAAATATTTGATGTATTTGCTATACGAATTATTTTAGATTCTAAAGACGAAAAAGCAGACTGTTGGAAAGTATATAGCATTGTTACAGATTTTTACATTCCTAATCCTGAAAGATTGAGAGACTGGATTTCTTATCCAAAACAAAATGGGTATGAATCGTTACACACTACCGTGATGAGTCCAACTGGAAAATGGGTAGAAGTTCAGATAAGAACAGAAAGAATGGATGTAGTTGCAGAAAAAGGATTGGCTGCTCACTGGAAATACAAAGAGAAAACAGAAAACGACACAAGACTAGATAAATGGATTTCTGATATCAGAGAAATAATGGAAAATAGAAGTAGAAATACTACTGAATTTCTAGATGAATTTAAAAATAACCTATACAGTGACGAAATATATGTTTTCACTCCAAAAGGAGATCTTTTTCCACTTCCTTTAAAATCGACAGCTCTAGATTTTGCATTCTCAGTCCATTCTGACGTAGGTGCAAAATGTATTGGAGCAAAAGTCAACAGTAAATTAGTACCATTAAGTTATGTTCTAAAAAGTGGAGATCAAATTGAAATTCTAACATCCAAAAATCAAATACCTAAAGAAGGCTGGTTAGAATTTGTAATTACTTCAAAAGCTAAGTATAAAATCAAACAATGTCTAAAAGAAGAACGAAAAGAAATTACAGCAAACGGAAAAGAAATATTAAATAGAAAGTTGAAAAACTTGAAAATTAACAACTCAGAAAATAATTTAAAAATAATTTTAAAGTACTACGAGTTCGATCAACATACAGAGTTTTATTATCAAATAGCAAATAACAATATTGATTTAGGAAAAATTAAAAAAATAAGTCAAAAAGGTGGTGATCTTTATTTAAGCTCTTCCATAACAAAAAGCATTAAAAATACATTTGAATCTTTAGTTAAAAAGGTAAAAAGAGGAGACGATTCCATTCTTATTGGCGACGGAGCAGATCCAAATTTAGATTACAAATTAGCACCTTGTTGTAATCCGTTACCTGGTGATTCTGTATTTGGATTTATAACTATCAACGACGGAATTAAAATTCATAGAAATAATTGTCCAAATGCTAAAGAACTAAGGTCGAATTATGCGTATCGAATTCTGACTGCAAAATGGAAGATTAACCTAGGTGATGCATTTATTACTGGCCTTGAATTTACGGGAATTGATATTGTGGGTGTTGTAAAGGAACTAACAACTATAATTTCTGAAAATGAAAAAATAAATATGAAGTCCCTTAACTTTGATACTAACGATGGAGTATTTGAAGGGGAAATAATGCTTTATGTTTATGATAAATCTCATCTTGAAAAGCTTATTAAAAAATTAAGAAATATTAACGGAATAGAAAAAGTGGTAAGAATAGAATAATATTCTATTTTTGTTAATAACAAATAAATTTAATTATTGGAAAACTTATCCGATATACAAGAAAACGTAAGACAAGTATTCTCCGATTATCTAAGTGAAAAAGGGCACAGAAAAACACCGGAAAGATTTGCAATACTTGCTGAAATTTACGGAATTAAAGGCCATTTTGATATAGAAGATCTTTACAAAAACATGAAGAATAAAAACTATCGTGTAAGTAGAGCAACCTTGTATAATACTATTGAACTACTAATGGATTGCGATTTGATTAAAAAACACCAATTTGGTCAAAATAGTTCTCATTTTGAAAAATCATTTCAGTTTAAACAACACGACCATCTAATATTAGAAAACGGTGAGGTTATTGAATTTTGTGACCCTAGAATTCAAAATATTAGAAAAACCATTGAAGAAATATATAATGTGGATATTAATGACCACAAATTGTATTTTTACGGTAAAAAAAAATCTTAAATGTTAGACGTTAAAATTCTAAAAGATTCGGATTATTTATGGGTAGATATTAAAGGAAAATTAATTATTGAAGAGGATGGAAAGAATATGTTCGAACAGATTAATTCTAATATTTCTGAAGAATGCTCAAACATTGTCTTAAATCTTAAAGACTTAGAATATATCAATAGTTCGGGATTTAATAACTTATTAAAAATACTAACCAAGTCAAGAAACATGGGAGGCGATACTTTTCTATGTAATATTAATTCAGTAATTGAAACTTTACTAATTACAACGAAATTAAATACTATTTTTAAGGTCGAAAATAAAATAGAAAATCTTAAGGATTTTGTGAATAAACAATAATATGGGAGTTGATGTACTATTAGGTCTACAATGGGGAGACGAAGGAAAAGGAAAAATCGTGGATGTTTTAACTCCACAATACGATATTATTGCTAGGTTTCAAGGAGGCCCCAATGCTGGTCACACATTAGAATTTGAAGGTATTAAACATGTTTTACATACCATTCCATCTGGAATATTCAGAGACAATGTTGTTAATGTAATTGGTAACGGGGTAGTTATTGATCCCGTTATTCTTCTAAAGGAAATTAAACAACTAGAAGAATTAAATGTGGATGTTCAGTCGAAATTATTAATCTCTAAAAAAGCACATTTAATACTTCCAACCCACAAACTTTTAGATCAAGCTTCTGAAATCTCTAAAGGAAAACATAAAATTGGATCGACTTTAAAAGGGATAGGGCCTACCTACATGGATAAGACTGGTAGAAACGGATTAAGAATTGGAGACATAAAAAGTCCTAATTTTCATGAAAAGTATCAAAAACTAAAGGAAAAACACTTCAATCTACTTAAAAACACCAAACTCTTAAAGGATCTTGAATCTATAGAAAATGAATTTTTAGAAAGTATTGATTATTTAAAGAAGTTCGAACATATTGATAGTGAACACTACTTAAATAATGCTTCTAAAAATGGTAAGAATATTCTAGCTGAAGGTGCTCAAGGTAGTCTTCTTGATATTGATTTTGGAACTTATCCATTTGTTACTTCTAGTAACACCATCACAGCTGGAACATGTACTGGTCTTGGAATCGCTCCAAATAAAATAAAAAAAGTAGTTGGTATTTTCAAGGCTTACTGCACTAGAGTTGGCAGTGGTCCTTTTCCATCTGAATTAGATAACGAAGTTGGAGAAGAAATAAGAAAATTAGGCCATGAATTTGGCGCTACTACAGGAAGAGAAAGAAGATGTGGATGGATAGATTTACCAGCACTAAAATACGCCATTATGATTAATGGAGTAACTGAACTTTCCATGATGAAAGCAGATGTTTTAGACTCTTTTAAAGAAATTTATGTTTGTACCCATTATGTTCAACAAGGAGAACAAATAGATTATTTTCCTTTTGAGCTAAATGAAAATACAAAGCCTGTTTTTAAGAAAGTTTCAGGCTGGAATCAAGATATTACTAAATGCAAAAAAGAAAAAGATTTTCCTAAAGAGCTTTCCAGTTACATAGAATATCTTGAAAAAGAACTTGAAGTTCCAATAAGTATTGTCTCTGTTGGCCCTAACAGAACAGAAACTATTATAAGGTAGAAGATATACTATTGAAATGAAACCATCGTTTAAAATTAAATGAGAATTGTTTTATCAATACTAGCTATCTTCTTTTTAAGCTCCAATTTTAATATATATAGTCAGGAAAAAAAAATAAACTTTTCTTCAAAAGAAAGCAAAGGAATAACTTCCAATAGTAGAAAATTACTTATCCTTTGGAATAATGTTGTATTTAAACATGAATCTTCTCTTATGAAGTGTGACAGTGCTATTTACGAAAGGTCTAACAATTCATTCATAGCGTATAAAAACGTTGAAATTAACGAGAACGATAGTTTAAAAATTTATGGAGATAGTATTCATTATTATGGAGATATTCAAAAAGCATATATATACGGAAATGTTTCTGTTAAATCCAATAAAATTAATTTAAATACGCCATCCCTAATTTATGATAAAAAAACAAAAATTGCTTATTACACAAATGGAGCTACAGTAAGAGATTTAGAAAAAGGTTATAAAATAGAAAGTCAAAAGGGAGCTTTTAAAACACAAATTCAAAGTGTTTTTTTTAAAGAAAACGTTGTTTTAACCCATGAAGATTACAAAATAATTAGCGATACTCTAATTTATCACACCGACAACCAAAGGTCAGATATTATAGGAAATACAGAGATCATAACAAATAACAGCTCTATATATTCAAACAAAGGATGGTTTGATAGCCAAAATAACAATGCATCCTTTAAAGGAGAAGTTATTTTAAAAAGTAAAGATCAAAAATTATTTGCCGATAGTGTTTTTTACAACGAAATTTCTGGTGAATCTTATGCTGAAGGAAATGTACTGATTAAAGACGATAGTTCTAAAATAATAATAAGAGGAAACTACGGTATATACAATGAGAAAACAGACTCTATTAAAGTTTGGGACAATTCCATATTTACCCAACTAGACAGTTCGGATACAATAAATATTTATGCAGATCAATTTATAAGATACCAAGACTCGTTGAAAGAGTTAATTATTTGTTACAACAACGTTGTTATCAACGGAAATTTAATTAACGGAGATTGTGACTCTATTTATTATAACAAGACAGATTCTACTTTAAAATGTATTAAAGATCCTATTATTTGGTTGGATAAAAACCAGGTGACAGGTGAAAAAATAGAATTCAAGGCATTTGAAGGAGAAATATATAATATGTTCGTTACTAATAATTCCATGATAATAACAAGAAAAGATAGTATTCATTACGATCAAATAAAAGGAGAACAAATTAACGGTCACTTTAAGAATAATGAACTAAATATATTAGATGTAAATAAGAATGGACAGGCTATTTATTATACCAGTGAAGAAAAAGACTCTTTAATTAATGAAATAAATATTATTTCCTGTGAATCTATGAAACTCCACATGAACGAAAATAAAATTGAAAAAATAAAATTCTATTCCAAACCCGATGGGAAAACTCTTCCTCTAGAGGGTAATGGGGGAAATATTTATTTGGATGACTTTAAAATTATTTCTAAAAGAAGCTATCAAGAAAAAAAAGTCGTTGAAAAAGGTGATTCTCCAAACGGAAGGTAAATTTCATCAGAGTTTTTTGTACTAAAAGTATTGCAATAAACAGTGCTTTTATTGACAGACCCTTTTTTTATTAGAGCTTCTAAATTGTTGTAGTTATGTACCACTATAGAATCTTGCTGAACAAATGCAATATTTGTCCTATTAAGTAAATCTAAATTAAATCCTTCATTAATTTGATTTATAAATCTTACCTGGGCGTCTACTGCCCTTCCGCACATTCCATCAGGAAAATAATCAGCTCCAACAACCAATAAATTATCTTTAATAAATTTTAATTGACCATTAACAGGCTGGCCATGCGATTTCCAATCGTCTACAAAATCTTTAAATAACGAGGAAATATTTTTTTTGGTAACACTATCTATTGAAACAGGTGAAATATATAGCCAAATTTTAGATTGAGGGTGTAGGTTCTGAAAAATCATAAATCTGCAGCGTTTGAAATGAGTTCTGCAATATCTAAAACTTTGACTTTCTCTTCTTTTTCAAAATGTTTGATTCCATCTGTCATCATAGTATTACAAAATGGACATCCTGTAGCGATATAGTCTGCATTTACTTCAATGGCATCCTCTGTTCTTTCAATATTTATTTCCTTATTCCCTTTTTCAGCATCTTTAAACATTTGAGCCCCCCCGGCGCCACAACAAAGTCCTTTTGCTTTAGACCTTTTCATTTCTACTAGTTCTGCATCTAATTTTTCCAGAACTTCTCTAGGTGCTTCATATACATCATTTGCTCTTCCTAAATAACAAGGGTCGTGAAAAGTGATTTTTTTTCCTTCAAATTTTCCTCCACCTTTCAATAATAACCTACCCTCTCTAATTAGTTGATTTATCAATTGAGTATGATGAACCACTTCAAAATCAGCTCCAAGTTCAGGATATTCATTTTTTAAAGTATTAAAACAATGTGGGCATCCGGTAACAATCTTTTGTATTTCGTATCCTTTTAACAATTCTATGTTTTGAATAGCTTGCATCATAAAAGCAAACTCGTTGCCTGCTCGTTTAGCAGGATCTCCAGTACAAGATTCTTCAGCACCAAGAATGGCAAATTTTATATTGCAATAATTTAAAATTTTAACTATTGCTTTAGATATTTTTTTTGCTCTGTCGTCAAAGCTACCAGAACAACCAACCCAAAATAAAATGTCTGGACGCTCATTATTTGCAATCATCTCTGCAACTGTAGGAACTCGAAGTTTATTCATTTCATTACTCATCTACCCAATTATTTCTATCTGCCTGTGCAAACTGCCAAGGAGCTCCGTTATTTTCAATATTAGTAAGCATACCTGCTAATTCAGATGGAACTTTAGATTCTTCCATAACTAAATATCTTCTTAAATCTATAATTATTGATAATGGGTCAATACTTACTGGACACTCTTGAACACAGGCATTACAGGATGTGCAAGCCCAAATTTCCTCTTCTGAAATATAATCTCCCAATAAAGATTTGTTGTCCTTAAAATCGGGACCATTATTTCTTTTGTTTGCTCCAACCTCTTCTAGCCTATCTCTAGTATCCATTATTATTTTTCTAGGACTTAATAATTTTCCTGTTTGACTTGCTGGGCATGCAGAAGTACAACGACCACATTCAGTGCAAGTGTAAGCGTCCATCAAACTTTTCCAAGTTAAATCTTCAACATCTTTGGCTCCAAATCTATCCGGGACAGAGGCTTCTCCTTCTGTAGGAGTTGCATAAGGATCAAAACTTGGGTCAAACATTTTCAGCACTTCTTCTTTCACAGAACTTAAATTATTAAAAGCTCCTTTGTTATTTAAATTACTAAAATAGGTGTTGGGAAAAGCCATAACAATATGAAAGTGTTTTGAATAAGGCAAGTAATTTAAAAATCCAAAAACAACCAAAATATGACCCCACCAGCCCACTCTTTCTAAAATTATCAATGTCTCCACATCAAAATAATTAAAAAAGTAAGGTGCTGTAAATGATGAAATCAAAAAACCAAAAGACCCACTTCCTGCAACATGAGATTTACCTTGTAAAAATAGAGCTTCATCTGCACCATTCATAGTGAAAATACAAACCAATAAGACAATTTCTAGATAAAGAATAATGTTACCATCCAGTTTTGGCCAACCAGTCATTTCAGACATTTTAAATCTTGGTACCTGAAGTAAATTTCTTCTTGCTAGAAAATACAATGTAGAAATAAATGCCAATACAGAAAGAACTTCTATAGTACTAATTAATAAAACATAAATCCATCCTAATTTATTGAGGAAAAATCTATGACTTCCGGATATTCCATCTGCAATAATCTCTATCAGTTCAGTGGAAGTAAATAAGAATGCTACATAAATAAAAAGATGTAATAACGCAGGAACAATACGCTGAAACATTTTTTTTTGGCCTAGTGCAACTAATAAAGTAGTTTTAATTCTTTGAGCTTTATTATCAGATCTGTCAAGTGGTTTACCTAACGATATATTTTTTCTGATTTTAGAAATATTGAAGCTAAAAAACCCAAATCCGACAACCAGAAGAACAATAAAAAGCAATTGGCTAATCATAGAATATTAAAATGTTACTTATTTGAAACTTAGAGAATCAACTGCAAACTTTTTTAAGAGCTTTTCATCTCTAGAATCTAAAATGCTTTTGTCTTTTTTACCAAATATACTGAATTGAACATATCGTTTTGGTTCTGTTTTAATATTTTCTACTAGTCTAGTAGCCTCGTCAATCATTTGTGTAACGGATAAATAAACTGTAGAGTCGTTAATTAATCTAGTAAGTGTTCCATCTCCATTTTTAATATCGTAAAGAATCATATTAACTTCTTCTAAAGATTCTTTAGCGTTATTGATAGTACCCTTTATATCAGACGCTACAAGAGAATCTGAAAGTTGAGCAGTATTATTTAATATTTTATTAATTGCTTGATTACTTTCCTTGAGATTGGTTGTAACTGTTTTAATATTAGAAACAATCTGGGTGATATTATCTTTTTCGCTTCTTATCAAACTACTTATCTGAAGGGATACTTTCTCCAAATTTTTAATAGAATTTTTAATGCCATCAAAAGATTCATCTAAATTATCTGTATTCCTACTAAAAATTGCCTCAATGGTCTTAATAGCTGAATCTGCTGTGCTAATTAGTTCATTGGTTTTCTTCTCAAGTGGAATTAAACGCTCATTTATCTGATCTTCCAATGCTAAAGATACAGAGGATGGGATAGTATCTCTAGAATTATAATAATCTAATGAATCTCCCCAAGAAATGTCTAAGTAAGAACCAGAAAGTAAATCCGAGTTTAATAACACTAGAGATCCTTTCTTGAGCTTTAAAACATTAGGATCTGTCAACTCAAATTCTACAACTATGTTATTTAAATTATTTTTTTGAAAATTAATATTGGTAATTATTCCTACCTGTAAACCGTTCAAGTTAACGGGTCTTCCAGTTGAAAGACCTTCCGAATTAGAAAACACACTATAGTATACAAATCTAGATTTCCATATTTCTTGACCTTTTAAAAAAAACGATCCTACAATTAGAACACTAATTCCAATTAAAGTAACTATTCCAATTAAAAATTCTTTTTTAAGTTTCATTTAGCAATATTTTACGGCTTTTCCCAATTTAGTCTTTTTCCGTCTTGGAATGAAACTACAAAAGCAGATTCATATCCAGATTTTTTAGCTTGGCTTAAATGCTCATTAGCACTTTTCATATTTGAGCTAAAGCCAAAAGTATATTTGTAATAATTTCCACTAATATACACTTCTACATCTTTTAAACCATTAAAGTTTTCGGGAAGTGTTGGAATTTTAACACTTGATGTTGCTATTTGAACCTTATATATTAATCCTGTATCTTTAGGATTCTCGTTCTGTAAAACACTCTTTTCTTCCTTATATTCTGATAAAGATTCGTCAACATTATCGTATTTATTTTTATAATTTTTAAAACCTTCAAAAATATGATTTGCTAATTTTAATTGCCCACTTTTTGAAATAAGCAACTTTTCATCTCTGGGATTTGACAAAAAACCTAGTTCCAATAAAACAGCTGGCATTGTTGCTCTGTAAAGAACCATGAATCCAGCTTGCTTTACGCCTCTGTCTCTGAGCCCTAATTTCAACCTACAATCCTTTTGAATTGCATTAGCTAAAATTAAACTTTGATCTAAAAATGCATTTTGCCTCATGGATAATGCTATATAAGCATCTGGATCATTTGGATCAAACTCAGAATAAGTTTGCTCGTTGTTTTCCTCCATTAAAATAGATGAGTTTTCAAACTTTGCCACTTCCAAAGCTGCTTTTGATTTATGCAACCCGAGAACCCATGTCTCGAAACCATTTGCAGAGGGCGCTTCAATAGCATTTGCATGAACTGAAATAAATAAGTCAGCTCCAATCTCATTGGCTATTTTAGCTCTTTTAGCCAATCCTATAAACCTATCGTCATCTCTAGTAAAAATAACTTTTACATCTGGAAATTCTTTCTTTATTAAATCCCCTAAAAGCAAACTAACTTTTAAAACAACCGTTTTCTCAAAATTGTTGTTTGGACTTACAGCTCCTGGATCTTTACCTCCATGTCCTGGGTCAATTACAACAGTATTTATACCTAATCCTGTCTGAGAGTTTATCTGAATTAAACAAAACAACAAAAGAACTAAGGGAAAATATTTTCTTAAAATAAGTACCATTATATTTGTATAATTTTATTTCGTTTTAATCGTTAATAAAAACAATCCTTTCTAAAGAGAGTCTATTTATACATGTTTAAAAATCAAAACAAATTTAAGCTGCAAATTGAATTGATTAAAGGTTATTCCTTTGTTTTTATACTCTTTTTGGTGTTAATAAACAGTAATTCTTTATTCGGACAAATAGAGAATAACCAAAAATCAAGCCAATTAGAGGATGCTCTGAACTGGAATGCAAAAGATTCTATTATTTTGGATATGAGTAATAAACAAACACATCTTTATTCTGAAGCACATATAGACTATGGAGAGATAATTTTAGATGCATGTTACATTAAATTTGATTTTGAAAGTAAAATTGTACATGCAAAATATTGTTTAGATAGTAATAATCAAAAAATTGGCAAACCAGTTCTATCTGACGGATCAACTTCTACCACTTCTGACTCACTGAAATATAACTTTAAAACAAAAAAAGGGATAACCTATGAAGTACTTCTTCAGGAAGGAGAAAGTTTTATTCATGGAGAAAAAGTTAAGAGGCAAAATAATGGTGATGTTCATATTAGGAATGCGCTTTATACTACATGCGATTTAGAACATCCACATTTTTATTTCAAACTAAGAAAAGCAGTTATCAAGCCCAACGATAAAATTGTTTCTGGGCCTGTAAACTTACATATTGCAGATATTCCTACTCCTCTTGGTTTGCCATTTGCCTTTTTACCCAACAAAAAAAATAAGAGTTCTAATGGTCTTATTATTCCAAATTATGGAGAATCTAGAGCACTTGGGTTTTATTTACTTGGTGGAGGATATTACCATCAGTTTAAAGGTGGCAAACTTAGCACGTCAATAACTGGCGACATTTACAGTCTAGGTTCTTGGGGGATTAGTAACTCTACAAGTTATAGAGTTAGATATAAATACAGTGGCCAATTCTCTTTAAATTACAGAAATACTGTTCAAGGTGAAAAAGGGTTTGAAGATTACAACAAAAGCAAAGATTTCTTTGTAAAATGGAACCATCAAAATGATGCAAAACTTAATCCAGGAACTACTTTTAGAGCATTAATCAATGCTGGAACGACCACCAATTTTAGAAATGACTACAACAATATTTCAGCACAAAACTATTTGACTAACACTTTTAATTCCAACGTTGCTTGGAGTAAGAAATTTAAAGGCGCAATATCCACTAACTTAAGTGCAAATTTAAGACACAGCCAAAACAGTAATTCTGGATTAATGACTTTTACACTTCCCGAAATTGCATATAATGTAAATCGATTTTATCCATTTAAAATGTTAAGAAAAAATAGTATTAATAAAAACTTCATTCATGAAATAATTGATCAAACGAATATTAATTATCAAATGAATACCAAAAACCAATTGAGTTTAAGTTCTGAAAATCTTCTTAACAATAATATAGAAAGTTTACTTTCAAAATCAAAAAACGGGATGAGACATAATCTAAGTGCTTCAAGTTCTATAAAGCTTTTTGGAAAAAACGTGACCATCAACCCTTCTTACAAACTTTCTTCCTTATGGTATATGGAACAAATTAATAGAGCGTGGGACAATTCCGAAAATGAGATAATTAACGATACTGTTAAAGGATTTTCTCAAATTTATTCTCAAAGTATAAGTGCTTCTGCAACAACTAAAATTTATGGATTCTATAGTTTTGCGAAATTTCTTTCCGGAAAACATGGAACTAAAATTAGACATACTGTCACACCAAATATTAATTTTAGTTATAGGCCAAATACTCATCCATGGCAAACGTATCAGTCAGATTCTTTAGGCAATACTCAATCTTACTCTCCATTCTCAAATAATATTTATGGAACCGTTAATTCATCCGAGTCAGGAAGAATTGGTTTTAGTTTAATCAATTCTTTGGAATTAAAAAGAAAAAATTTAAAGGACACAACTGAAAAGGAACCATTTTTAAAATCAAAAATTTTAGAAAACCTTAGTATAAATTCCGGATACGACCTTATTAAAGATTCCTTCCAACTAGACAACATAAGAATAATTGGAAGAACAACCCTTATGAAAAAAGTTAATTTAAGGTTTGCTGGTCAAATAGACCCTTACCAATATGAAAATGGACAAAGAATAAATCAGTATCAATTTTCTAAAAATAATAGCATAGGAACTCTGAAATCTGCAAATTTTGCCTTAGGAACTAGTTTGAAATCTCCAAAAAAGAACAACAAGGAATATAAAAGTGAGAAAGGAAGTAAAGAAGAATTAGAAGTAATCAATTCCAATCCAGACATGTATATAGATTTCAATATTCCCTGGACGGTAGGAATAGATTACAAAATTGATTATAGGAGAACAATTAGCGCTACAATGGACACTTCTTTCATCACTCAAAGTATAGGTTTAAGAGGAGACCTAAGCATTACTAAGAACTGGAAAGTTTCTTATATGACAAACTACGATTTTGTAAATAAGGAGTTTAGTTTTACTTCCATCAATATTGCTAGAGATCTTCATTGTTGGCAAATGAGCTTCAATTGGATTCCTATAGGATTTATGAGAAGTTATAACCTGAATATAAGTGTGAAGTCCTCGATACTTCAAGACCTTAAATTACAAAGAAGAAGAACCTGGTACGACAATAATATTCCTTAAATTTATATATGAAATCAACCATAGAAATTCCAAATGCACCGTCTCCTGTAGGACCATACAGTCAAGCTATTAAATACAATGGATTAACTATAGCAAGTGGTCAAATTGCAATAGATCCTAAAACAGGTATTTTAGATACCAGTTCTATTGAAAATGAAACCCTCCAAATATTAAAAAATATAGATGCTCTTCTTGAGGCAGGAAATCTGAAAAGAGACAACATATTAAAATGCAGTATTTTTTTGAAGGACATGAATGACTTTAAAAAAGTAAATGAAATTTATGGAAGCTTTTTTAATAAGCCATATCCAAGTAGAGAAACCGTGGAGGTTGCCAGACTTCCTAAAGATGCAAATATTGAAATTAGTTTTATTGCTGGGGAATAGTTAATTACTCAAATTTAAAAATTCGTTCCAAAGTGGGTCTACAGGTGGATTTGCCAAAATAGTTATTTCTTCTTTTTTAACTGGGTGCATAAAAGAAATTGATCTAGCTAGCAAATGAATACTACCATCTTTATTGGTTCTTTTTGCACCATATTTCACATCTCCCTTTATTTTACAGCCCATATGACTAAGTTGCACCCTTATTTGATGGTGGCGACCAGTCAATGGATTTATTTTCAAATAGTAATAGTTTCTACTTCTACCAATTAGGGTGTATTTTAAAACCGCTTTTTTACTTTGTTTGACCTCCACATCGTAAGCTCTAGACTTATTTTTTTCTTGGTTTTTTTTGAGCCAATTGGTTAATTCTCCTTCTTCAAATGGTGGCTTTTCCTCCACAATAGCCCAATACTCTTTCTTAACTTCCTTGTCTCTGAAAAATGCATTCATTCTTGCAAGAGACTTAGATGTTCTAGCGAAAACAACTACTCCACCAACTGGTCTATCTATCCGATGAATTATACCTAAAAAAACATCTCCAGGCTTGTTGTATTTTTTTTTAATATATGCTTTGACATTTTCCGCAAGAGTAACATCTCCTGTCTTGTCTGATTGAATAATATCTCCAGAAAGCTTTTTTACAGCAATAAGGTGGTTGTCTTCAAATAATACTGAAAAACTTAGATTAGTACTGTTCTTTTTCATTGGGGAAATCTTGAGATTTTACGTCTTTCTTAAAATTACTACAAGCTTTTAATATCTCCTGATGAAGGTTATGGTACCTTCTTAAAAATCTTGGAGAAAATTCTTGGGTAATTCCAAGCATATCGTGTAAAACCAAAACTTGTCCATCTACTCCGCCTCCAGCGCCAATTCCTATGACAGGTATTTCTAACTTTTTAGCAACAGTGGAAGCTAGTTTTGCAGGAACTTTTTCAAGAATCAATGCAAAGCAGCCAGCCTCTTGCAATAAAAGAGCATCTTCAATAAGAGCATTTGCTTCTTCTTCTTCTCTTGCTCTAACTGTATAGGTTCCAAACTTATAAATTGATTGAGGAGTTAAACCTAAATGACCCATTACAGGGATACCTGCAGAAAGAATCCTTTCAACAGACTCAATAACTTCTTTACCACCTTCTAGTTTTACAGAATGAGCTTCAGCCTCTTTCATAATTCTTATTGCAGATCTTAGAGCTTCTCTTGAGTCTCCTTGATAATTTCCAAAAGGTAAATCTACCACGACTAAACATCTATTTATTGCTCTTATAACAGAAGAGGCATGATAAATCATTTGGTCCAAAGTTATGGGCAAAGTAGTTTCGTGACCTGCCATTACATTGGAAGCAGAATCACCTACTAGAACCACATCAATTCCAGCCTCATCTACAATTTTTGCAATTGAATAATCGTAAGCAGTTAACATAGAAATTTTCTCATTATTCCTTTTCATTTCTTGAAGAACATGAGTGGTTACTCTTTTTATATCTTTGTGTAGAGACATTTCAATTAAATTTTATACAAATTTGATACATTATTCGAGATTATCTTAATAATTTTTAGTTTTTAAAAAAATATGAGTGCTTTTAATAAAATATGTAGCTATCATTTTACAGTATTCTTTTTTTTACTATTGCCATTTTATTGCTTTTCCAATCATATAAATGGGGTCATCTCCAACAAGAATGGAGAGCCATTACCATTTGCATCGGTTTATATTAAAAATACAACATATGGTGTTAGCTCTAACGCATTCGGAGAATATTTTATAGAACTAAAACCAGGAAAATATACTATTGTTTATAGTTACATAGGCTATCAAAGCAAAGAAAAAATTATTACCCTTAATGATGATGCTCAAAAAATTAATATCACTCTAGATGAAAATGATCAAAATTTAATAGAGTATGAAGTGGTGTCTAATACCAAAAATAAAGCTCTTGAAATAATTGAAAAAGTCAAAAAAACTAAAAAAAAATATATTCAAAAAAGTTTTACCTCTAAAGAGTACTCTAAAAACACCATAGAAAAAAGACAATTTAAATTACAAAGAAAAGACACTATAGAGAAATGGGAACTAGATACTTCTAAAACCATTAATTTCAAAAATGATGTACTTAAATTTGTAGAATCTTATGGGGACTTTTATAGCTTAGAATCCAATAAAAAAAGCTGGTCTTATGACGCTTATCAAGACTTTGCTGACACCAAACAAGAACAGGATTTTGTAATTATACAATCTTTTGAAGATTTTGGAGAATATAATATAACACCACAATATGAAGTGGATGATAAATATGAATTTTTAATAACCTTATCCGAAATAGAATTTGATTTATTTGAAAATAATATCGACATTAAAATTGCCAATAAACCAATAGTTTCCCCACTTGCCCCTGGGTCAAGAACCTATTACAAATACGATTATATTGGATTTATTCCACAAGAAGATTCCACTAAAATTCACAAAATTCAAATTTCTCCAAGATTTAAAAATGAATTATTACTAAAAGGAGTATTATTCATTGAAGACTCTACTTTTTCAATAAAGTCAGTAGAATTAGAATTAAGTGGGCCTATTCAATCTGAATTTAATTTTGAGAACTTCCATATTATTCAAAATTACAAGCAGTTTAAAAGTCAAAATTTAATCGAAAGAAAAATTATTGACTACACAATTAAAGAAGAGATTTTCAAAATAATAGGAAATGCAGTAATTATAAATTCCAACTTCCAAATTATTGACAAGCTTCCAGATTATTTTAAAAAAAATCAAATAAAATTTTTTAGCGACTCTGCTGAGTTAATTTCCGATCAACAATGGAATGGATTTAGAGCCATAGATTTGAAAAAGAATGAACTTGAATATGTTGAATATACAGATAGTTTAAGAAATTATTACCAAAGTGAGCAATATGCTTTAGAACAAGATAGTTCTTATAATAAAGTCACCTTATCAAAAGTGCTTTGGGAAGGAATAGGACAAAAAAACAGGTATAAAGGATATTCATTTTATATATGGCCGATAATATCTCAGTTCAATTTTTTTGGAATTGGTGGATACAGACACAATCTTGGTTTTAATTACAATAAAAATATAAATGATCAATTTAAAATAAGTACAGAAAATAGAATAGATTATGGCATAGTAAATAAAGATTTCAAAGGTTCTACCAATATATCTATTATTTCCAATGATGAAAAATACAAACAGCTTACTCTAGGAATTGGAGATGAGTATAAGCCCATAAATAGATTCCCTTCAATTTCAACAGCTTTTTCTAGAAGTAATTACGTAAGATCTCAACAAATACAAACAGCCTACAGAACGGAAATAGTAAATGGCTTATATGGGGAAATGAAAATAGAATATTGTCTACAAACCCCAATAGATAATTTAGATTTAGAAAGCGATATATTCAGCTCTACCGATTCTATTTTAGAACTTCCTCCTTTGTCATTTGAACCTTACAAAAAATTTGAAAGTAGAATTCAATTAACATGGCTTCCTTTTCAAAAATATTACTTTAAAAAAAATAAAAAAATTGTTCTTGGAACAAAGTTTCCTACAGTTAATTTTATTTACCGAAAAGGTATTCCTAGAATTTTAAATAGTGAGGTGAATTTTGACTATTTAGAACTAGGGGTAAATGATGAGTTTACTATTCCTCATTTAGGAAAATCAAAGTGGAATATTCAAATGGGAGCCTTTGTAAATAAAAGAAGTTTAAGAGTAATTGAGTGGAAGTACTTTAGAGGTTCAGATGTAGGTTTTTTTAGCAATCCTCTTTCCTCATTTCAACTTTTAGGAAATACTCTTTTTACAGAAAACTCGTACTTAAGAGGCAATTACGTCCATAGTTTTGATGGAAATATTTTCAATAAATTGCCATTAATTAGCAAGCTAGGTTTGGAACTTTCTGCTGGAATTGCCACCCTAATTATTCCTGACCAGGATTTTGCACATCTTGAGTCCTTCATTGGAATTTCTAGACCATTTAGAATATTTGGAGGCTTGGTTAAATTTGGAGTATTTGTATCTAGCTCTATTAATTCTAATGGTAGTTCTGGATTTGAGTTAAAAGGCGGGGTTAATGGATACGATTCATTTAGAAACCAGTGGGATTATTAGTTCTTAAAAGGGATAACTTTAAGAACCTCAACAAATAAACTCCAAAATTTCTGAACTGAGGCAATGTGAACTTTCTCGTCTGGTGAGTGTGGATTTTTAATAGTTGGTCCAAATGAAATCATATCTAATCCTGGATATCTTTCATTTAATATTCCACATTCTAAACCTGCATGACATGCTTGAACTTTAGGGTCTGAATCAAACATGTTTTTGTAAAGAGAAACCATAATATCTAAAATTTCAGAATCTGTATTTGGAGCCCATCCTGGGTAAGAACCAGAATGTTCAACCTCAGCACCGATATTTAAAAATGAGGCACCAATTGTTTTAGCGATATCTAGTTTTGAACTTTCTACCGAACTTCTTTGTAAACTTTGGGTAATAAAACTCCCCTCATTTAAAATCACTCTCGCCAAAGAAGAAGAAGTCTCTACTAAACCATCAATGGATTGGCTCATTTTAAAAACACCATTAAAAACAGAATATATAGCATTTACTACTTCATTAGAGTCGATTTTTGATAGTCCATGCGTTATAGAATCTATATTATTTACTTCAATTATTAAATCAGGTTCAGATTTGAAAAATTCGCTTTTAATTTCAGCTGCTAAATCATCTAGTTGATTTAAAAAATCTTTACTATCCACTACAATCTTAGCTAAAGATTCTCTTGGAATAGCATTTCTCAGGCTTCCTCCATCAATTTGAGAAAGTTGAAGATTATAATTTAATGCTAATGCTAAAATTCTATTCATTATTTTATTGGCATTCCCTCGTTCTAAGTGAATATCCATTCCTGAATGACCACCTTTTAATCCTTTTACAATAATTTCAAACCCAATACCACCGGATATCTTTTCTTGCTTGTATAGTTTTATAGTATTAGTATCTATTCCACCAGCACATCCAATACTAAACTCGTCATCGTCTTCGGTGTCGAGATTCAACAATATTTCTCCTTCTAAAATCCCCTTTTCTAGTTCAAAGGCACCAGTCATTCCAGTTTCTTCATCGATAGTGAACAATGCTTCAATAGATGGATGTTGAATCGTACTACTAGCTAAAAGTGTCATTATTGTGGCAACTCCCATCCCATTATCTGCACCCAAGGTTGTTCCTTTGGCTGTTACCCAATCTCCATCAATATAACTTTGAATTCCCTGAGTTAAAAAATCAAATTCTGTATCTGCATTTTTTTGGTGAACCATATCCAAATGACTTTGGATAATTACGGTTTTTTGGTTTTCGCTTCCCTTAGATGCTGGTTTTTTAATAATAACATTTCCACATGGATCTACATAAGTAGATAAGCCAAGGTTAAGGCCAAAATTTTTAATAAACTCTATCACTCTTTCCTCCTTTTTGGAAGGTCTAGGAACAGCATTTAAATCTTCAAAGTTGTTCCATAGTTCAACTGGTAATAAATCTCTAACTTTCATTTTAATTCTCTTTTATAAATTTTATAACCTCCATAGTCTTGTACAACTTTTAGATTTTTAGCTTTTTCTAACTGTTCAATAGCCTTATTGTTTTTAACAACAAAATATGCTGCTTTATCCAGCTCACCATTAATCAACCAACTAAGAACATAACTGTTGAATGTTGTTTTTTCTTTTCTATTTAAGTCATTTAATGAACTTTTATTAAATCTATTTCTTAAAATCTCATTTTTCTTAATGTATAGAAAATCTGTTGACTTCAAAGGCTCAAATTCCGAATAAAAGTAATGCGCATAACTCTTATAACCTACAGTTGTTAAATACTTTTTTTCTTTGGATATTTTCTTGTAAAAAGAAATTACTGAACCTTGAGTTATATTTTCTATTTTAGGAATGGTAAACTTACTTATTAAAGAAAAAAATAAGCCGATGATTAACGAGTAGGAAACTAAAGAAAGTAAAATTTTAGATTCAAATATTGTAAGCCAAATAATACTTCCTAAAATAAATAAGGAAGGAATAATCCATTCCCAACCAATCCAATTCAATTCAATATTCAAAAGCTTTTGAATATATAAATCATTAATCGAATTAATCAAAAACTCCTTTTGGTGGATTAAAACATAAAATGCAACCATTAAAATTAACCCGATTAAAATGCCGGTAAATGATAATGAGTATTTCAAAAACCAGTGAAAAGATTTGCCCTTATATAGTTTGTAGATTTCAATGGAGGCTAAAAAGGATAATGGCAAGTAAGCCATAGATGAGTAATGAACTATTTTAGTACTAACTATTGTGAATAAAATTAAAATCACCCATAAAACAATCCTCATCATTCTTTCAAAAGCAATGCCTGAACCAGAATCTATAAAACTATTTCTAAAAGCAAAAAAAGAGAAAGGAATACAACCAAAAAGGACAACTAAAAAATGGTAATAAATAGGTTGTTTATGTCCTGCCACTGGATGTGAAAATAATTCTATTTGGTACTGTAAAAACTCAACTAGAAACCAAGGGCCTTTGTTTAATAACTCAAAAAAATACCATGGAGAAGAAACTAAAATCACGGTTACAAAAAATAATAACACATATTTAAAAGGAACTTTTATTTTGTAGAATAACAAGTAAATGAAACAAGACAGAAGTACTATTAAAAGTCCTACTGGACCTTTACATAGAATGGCTAACCCAGCGAAAAAACTTGATAAAAAAATATATCTGGAATGTTTAATTTGAATGTAAGAAAAGAAAAAATAAATAGATAAGAAGATAAATAAATTAAAATATGGATCAATAATGCCAGATCTGAAATATAGATTAGGCAAGAATCCAGCTAAGAAAGTAATAGACCATATCCACCCAAAAGTTGTATTTTTTAATCGAGTTCCAATTTTAAATAAAATAATTGGAATTATAATTGATAATAGAGCATTAGGAAATCTTGCAGCAAAGCTAGTTATCCCAAATATTTTAAAAGAAATTGTTTGAATCCAAAAAAATAAAGGTGGTTTCTCATGAAAAGGCTCAAAATTAATCATCACTTGAGAAAAATTATTTGACAACAACATTTCTCGAGACGACTCAGCAAAATTAATTTCATCCCAATCAAATAAATTAAAATCCCCAATTGTTGAGAATATCGAAATACATGCATAAGAAGAAAAGAAAAGAATTGGTTTTAGATTTATTTTTAAGAAGTTCATTCTAATCTTTAGTCTTGTTTTTATTAAATAATAAAGGTTCTATATATTTAAAAGTTAATATGGGAATTAAAGATCCTATTAAAGCACCAGCTAGAACGTCGATTAAAAAGTGTTGGGATAAATAAATTCTAGAAAGACCCACAATATATGCTAGAAGAACAAGTAATAATGGAAAGTATTTTTTTTTCATGCAAATACAAATGCTCATACACAAACAAAATATTAATGCGGTATGTCCGCTTGGAAAAGAGAATTTTTCATAAAGCTCTACTCCGTCAATCATATTCCAAGAACCATCTTCAATTAGATTCTTAAAATAAAAACTAGGTCTGAACCGATTAGAGAAAACAACTCGTTTTAAAACTTGAATAAGTATGGTATTGATTATTAAAGAAATCAAAATAGATATGCCATATTTCTTATTTGCAAATAAATAAATCAATGCAATTAAAAAAACAAATCTACCATCCCCTAAAAAAGTAATGTATTTGAAAAATTGATCTAAAAAATTGTTGTGGGAAGCATTGATAATTATAGAAAAATTGCTGTTTTGAAATATAGCTAAAAATAAAATCCCCAACAAGAAAAAAAAACCCCACAACAGCCAATGATAACTAGTTAAATTTTTTGAAAATCTATCAATCATTTTTTACTTTAAAATTTTCCAATTTATAATTCCAATTTTAGTAAGAAAGTATTTTATGGAGGTCCATAAAACTCCAATTCCATAAACGGAACTTCTTTGAAAATTAATGGAGGATGCTTCCTTAAAATATTTAGTAGGACAGGTAATTTCTCCAATAAGATGTTTTTTAAACATGATTTGGGCCAGCATTTGATTGTCAAAAATAAAATCATCTGAATTTTCATTAAACTTAATATCCTTAAGTACTTCACTAGAAAAAGCTCTAAAACCAGAATGGTATTCTGAAAGCTTTTGATTCATTAAAATATTTTGAAATAAAGTAAGTATTCTATTTGCAAAATACTTATAAATTGGCATACCACCTTTTAAAGCACCTTTGCCCAATATTCTAGAGCCTATCACTACTGGATATAAGTCATTTGCAATTAAATAACACATACTTTCAATTAATTTTGGAGTATATTGATAATCTGGATGCAGCATAACCACAATATCAGCATTTAGTTCTAAAGCTTTGTTGTAACAAGTTTTTTGATTTCCTCCGTAGCCTTTGTTGTATTGATGTCTTATCACATGATTAATTCCTAATTTTTTTGCTAATTCATAAGTGTCGTCTGAACCATGATCGTCCACTAAAATAACTTCGTCTACCATAGGAAAAGGAATTTCAGTATAGGTTTTTTCAAGAGTTTCCGAGGCGTTGTATGCAGGCATGACAACAACTACTTTTTTTGTCTTAATCATGTATTATAAATTCCTTCAAAATTACAATTAATAATAGGAATTGTCGTGAAAATTAGATTAATTCATTATTTTGCATCTCAAGATAAAAAAATGGATTTTAAAAATATTAGAAACATAACAGGTAGTTTCTCAAGCAAATCAATTAAGGGAGATTTTACTGGGGGATTAACTGCCGCTATCATCGCATTGCCGATGGGATTAGCATTTGGATTGCAAAGTGGCTTAGGACCTCAAGCAGGACTCTATACTGCCATTATTTTAGCTCTTTTAGCATCTATTGTTGCGGGTACTAAAACCTTAATTAGTGATCCTACAGGTCCTATGACCATTGTTGCTGCTACTATCATTGCAGAAGCTGGATTTAATGGCGTTGGTAAAATACCTGTAGTTATTATATTATCATTTGCACTAGGAGGAATTTTTCAAATACTCTTTGGACTTATTAAAGTTGCTCAATATGTAAAATACATTTCATACCCTGTTCTATCAGGTTTTATGGGAGGAATTGGAATAATTATAATTCTTACTCAGTGGCACACCTTCCTAGGTGGGGAAAGACCAGGTGGAATTATTGATATTATTTTGGATTTACATACTCCAATAATTGAATACCACTGGAGTTCAATTATTCTTGGTTCTCTTACTTTAGTTTTTATTTATTTCATTCCTAAAATATCTAAAAAAATTCCTGCTGGATTACTTTCTTTGATTATAGGAACTCTTATTTCATTCACTTTTAAGAAAGAATGGGGTTGGCATTGGGATTATTCTACTATCGGAGAAATTCCAAGTGACCTTCCTCAAATTGTTCTTCCTTTTAGTGAATTTTTAAATATTTCATTTTCAGAATTTAGTATTGCAGTTGTTAGTGGATTGACTTTAGCTGGATTAGGAACTATTGACACATTACTTACTTCTGTAGTTGCAGATAACTTAACCAAAACTAAACACAATGGAAATAGAGAACTTATTGGCCAAGGGATAGGTAATTTTGTTGCAGCACTTTTTGGAGGGCTTCCTGGAGCTGGGTCCACCACTGGAACAGTTGCCAATATCAACTCCAATGGTAAAACAAATATGAGTGGGATTTTTAAAGCTATGTTTCTACTAATTGTTTTAGTGGGATTGGGACCACTACTAAAAGATGTCCCAAAGCCAGTTCTTTCTGCACTTTTAATTTCTGTAGGAATAGGAATAATTGATTTCAAAGGAATGAAAAAATTATTCAGCTTGAAAAATAGCGATTCATTAGTGTTGCTTCTTGTGGTGGTTCTAACAGTATTTGTTGACTTATTAGTGGCCGTAGGAATAGGAATGGTACTTTCTTCATTTTTCTTTATGCAAAGAATGGGAGAATTAGTAGACCAACAAAGTAAATCTGGCGATATCAATGAAATCGAGAAAAAATTAAAAATTCCAGAATCTATAAAAAATAGAATTATGGTCTATGAACTAGACGGTCCTCTTTTTTATGGTTTTTCTGACCAATTTAAAGAACAAGCAGAAGCTATAATTGGTAAAGATGCTGTTATAATAAACATGTCTCAAGTGCCTTATATAGACGCTTCAGGAACTTATGTCTTAGAAGAGGTAATTAAAAACTTTAAAGATAAAAAGGTGGAAGTAATTCTTGTAGGTGTTAAAGATCACATATTTAAGCAGTTCGAAGAGTTTAAAGTGATTCCTAATACACTTGCAGAAGAAAAAGCATACAACTCTGTAAGAGCCGGACTTAAATATTTAAAATTTCAACTGGAGGAAAAGAAATAAACAAAAACAAGTTTTCATATTTAGAATTGCTATTTTTGTGGAGTGTATAAATTTCTTGTAAGACCCTTATTATTTTCTTTTGATCCTGAGTGGGTTCACTATTTTACATTAAATGCTCTTAAACTACTTAATAAAATACCATTATCGAGCTGGTTATTAAAGAAAATTTACTCTTATGAAGACTCCTCTCTTGAAAAAGAATTGTTTGGAATTAAGTTTAAAAATCCAGTAGGATTAGCTGCAGGTTTTGATAAAAATGGCAAGTATATTAAGGAAATGTCCAATCTAGGGTTTGGATTTATTGAAATCGGTACTATTACTCCAAAACCTCAACCAGGAAATCCAAAAAAAAGACTTTTTAGAGTGCAAAATGATTTAGCAATAATCAATAGGTTAGGAATTAATAACGATGGAAGTTTTATGTGTGCTGAGAGACTAAAGAAAAACAATTCAAATGTTGTAATTGGAGGAAATATTGGAAAAAACTCTACAACTAGTAACGAAAATGCAGATGCAGATTATATTCAGAACTTTGAAACGCTTCACCAGTATGTCGATTATTTTGTTTTGAATGTGAGTTGTCCAAATGTTAGTAATTTCACCAAGCTTCAGGATGTTGAATTCTTAAAAAAACTAATTCCTCAATTAAAAAAAATAAATTCTATCAAACCAAAGAGAAAACCAATTCTTATAAAAATTTCTCCAGATTTAAATCGGGATCAATTAGATGAAACTATTGATTTAATTTTGAGTGAAAATTTAGATGGAATTATTGCTACTAATACAACTACAACTAGAGAAAATCTTAAAACCAATAAGAGTAAAATTGAAGAAATTGGAAATGGTGGACTAAGTGGAGAACCTTTAAAAAACAAATCGACAGAAGTAATTAGATATATCTCTAAGAAAACTAAGGGGAATTTGCCAATTATTGGAGTTGGTGGCATTATGAATTCAAAAGATGCGTTAGACAAAATCGAAGCAGGAGCAGATTTAATACAACTTTACACTGGTTTTATATATGAAGGCCCAAGTATTGTAAAAAAAATAAACCAATATTTAAGTAAAAAATAATGAATCACAACATTAAAAATGTCATTGATGAAATTCAACCACTTAGAGAAAAGTTGAAAAACCATGAATTATATGAATCTTTAAAATCTATTGAGGATATAAAAGTTTTTATGGAATCTCATGTCTATGCAGTATGGGATTTTATGTCGTTACTTAAGGCATTACAAAATCTTCTTACTTGCACTAAAATTCCATGGACACCAAATCTCGATTCAAAATCTGCAAGATTAATTAACCAAATTATTGTGGATGAAGAATCAGATTTAAACTACAATGGAGAACCTAAAAGTCACTTCGAAATGTACTTAGAAGCTATGGAAGAAATTCAAGCAAGCACATTACCAATTAATGATTTTATTAATAGAATTAAGGAAGTTGATACTACAGTTGATTTTATCAATAATTATAATATTGATTCAACCGTTCAATCGTTTTTAAATTTCTCTTTTAAAACCATAGAAGGTAGAAAGTCTCATGAAATAGCTGCAGCATTTACTTTTGGCAGAGAGGAAATCATTCCAGACATGTTTATAGAAATCATCGAACAAACTGAAAAATCAAAAAAAGTATCTCTTGATAAAATAAATTATTATTTGCAAAGACATATTGATTTAGATGGTGATGAGCATGGACCGTTAGCACACGAAATGATTGTTGGATTATGTAAAGAAGATAGTTTAAAGTGGCAGGAAGTGACTAAAGTTAGTATAAAGGCATTAGAGGAAAGAATTAAACTTTGGGATTACATAAATGCATCCATTAAATCTAAATACCATTCTGAAAATAAAATAAAAAATTCAATATTTGCTAATGCCTAATAATACAATTGGATGAAACTTGGGATTGTAATATACTCTGACCATCCTGAAACAGTATGGAATGCTTTTAGATTAGCTAATTTCTCATTAAATAAGAAAGATCAGGTTAAAGTTTTTTTAATGGCCCAAGGGGTTGAATCGGAATCTATTGGTAATGAGCAGTTTAATATTCTAGATCAGATGAACAAATTTTTAGATGCCAACGGTACATTACTAGCTTGTGGAACTTGTATAGAAATAAGAAAAAAAGACAGCACAGAGCTGTGTCCAATGTCTTCCATGGGAGATCTTTACGATATAATTAATGAATCTGATAAATTAATTAGCTTTTAGATTTACTAATAAGAAGCAAGCCTAGAAAAGACAATGCAGTGTTATAAATTATCAATTCTGCTCCAAATTTGTAGTTTCCCAAAAACGGAATCTTTTCTTGACCATGAAAGTACCAAACCATAGCAACAATTACAGGAACTACAATAGAAATTATTGGAACCCATTTGTCCTTAAGTTCTCTATTGGTAATAATTCCAAAAAAGAACAATCCTATTAGTGGTCCGTAAGTAAATCCAGCTAATTTAATAAGCATCCAAATTGCAGAATCATTTGAATAATTTCTCAAAATTAGAATTATTACAATCAATACAAAGGACATTAATAAATGTGAATTTCGTCTAATTTTGTTCTGGGATTCAACAGGTTTGTCTTTGATATTCATGAAATCAACTGAAAACGACGTAGTAAGAGAAGTCAGTGCTGAGTCGGCACTAGAATAAGCAGCAGCTATAAGCCCTAAAAGAAATAAAATCGGAACTAGAATCCCTAAAGAACCACTATTGGCTATTTCAGCAAATAACAAATCTGATCTTGGATTTTCTACTTTTAGAACTCCAGATCCAAACCCTGTTTTTTCAAAATACATAAATAAAAGAGCACCAAGAACTAGAAAAATTAAATTAACTACCACTAAAATACCTGCAAAACTAACCATGTTTAATTGTGCAGATTTTAAATTTTTGCAACTTAAATTTTTTTGCATCATATCTTGATCTAAACCTGTCATTCCAATAGTAATAAAGATTCCACCGAAAAAATGCTTCCAGAAATAATTGCCTTGTTCCCAATTTTCAAAATAAAATATTTTAGAATATCCACTATTTGCTATTTCATTAACGAAACCATTTTTTTGAGACAAGTTTAAAGCATCCCCAATCAACCAAACGGTAATTACAACAGATGCTAACATGAAAAATGTCTGAATGGTATCTGTCCAAATAATAGTTTTTATACCGCCTTTGTTGGTATAAATCCAAATTAATAAAACAGATGTTATTACAGTGATTTCAAACGGTATTCCAATATCATCGAACAAAATTAGTTGCAGAACACTGGAAACTAAAAGAAGGCGAATGGAAGCACCTATTAATCTTGAAAGTAGAAAAAACCCTGCTCCAGTTTTATAACTCCAAAAACCAAATCTTTTCTCTAAATAAGAATATATGGAGGTTAGTTCCATTTTATAATAAATAGGAAGCAAAACATAAGCTACTATTAGATAGCCAATAAAGTAACCAAAAACCATTTGCATATAACTAAACTGATCTGTAGGGCTAAGTCCATATTCTGCAGAATATTTGGCAACAGAACCAGGGATAGAAATAAAAGTTATCCCAGATAAAGAGGCTCCAATCATACCAAAAGCAACAATGTACCATGGAGATTTTCTATCTCCAGTAAAAAAAGAATCGTTAGAAGCAGATTTGGAGGTGAAATAAGAAATCAATACCAATAATAGGAAGTATAAAATAAGTACAATGAATACTATTGTAGTGGTCATAATTATTAATCTTGTACCAATTTAGGGATTGTAAATCGACCTATTATCAAAGTATAAATAAACTATTCAGTTCCAAGAGTTAATAAAAATGAGAATTAGTGCATAGTTTGGTGTAGCATTTTTAAATTAGCAATATGGATTTTAAATCTAAATTATTAAACGATGCTGTGGAACAAATGTCTAGTCTTCCTGGAATTGGAAAAAGATCTGCATTAAGGCTTGTACTTCATCTTTTAGACCAGAGCGAAAAAGAAGTAAAAGATTTCACCCAAGCTTTTCTAAGCTTAAAAGAGCATCTTAATTTTTGTAGTGAATGTTACCATATTACAGAACAAAAAATGTGTGAGATATGTAGAAATCCATCTAGATCAGAAGAACTAATTTGTGTTGTACAGGACATTAGAGATCTTCTTGCAATCGAAAGCACTCAACAATTTTATGGTAAATACCACGTTCTTGGGGGAGTAATTTCCCCTATGGATGGAATAGGTCCAAATGATTTAAAGATTAATGAATTAAAAGAAAGAATTGTTAAAGAGAGTACAAAAGAAATTATTTTAGCTCTTCCTGCAACTATGGAAGGAGACACAACTAATTTTTATTTGTATAGAAAACTTCAAGAAACAAATGTAAATATTACACTAATTTCAAGAGGCATTGGTGTAGGCAATCAATTAGAATACATTGACGAACTAACTCTTGGCAAGTCTTTGTTGGACCGATCTGTTTATAAAACAAATATTACAAACTAATAAATTTGGAGCTATCGGTAATCATAGTAAATTATAATGTAAAACACTTTCTTGAGCAATGCTTAATATCTGTTAAAAAAGCTTTAGTAGGAATTGAAGGAGAGATTATTGTGGTGGACAACAATTCTGTAGATGGTTCCTTAAACCTTATAAATAATAAGTTTAGCGAAATTGTACTTATAGCCAACAAAAAAAATACTGGATTTTCTGTTGCAAATAACCAAGGAATAAAGATTGCAAAAGGGAGCAATATTTTATTGTTAAATCCCGACACGGTTATTCAAGAAGACTCCTTAAGAAAATGTTTGGAGTTTTTTGACAAAAATGAAGATGCAGGTGCTTTAGGAGTTAAAATGTATGATGGGAATGGAAGGTTTCTTCCAGAATCTAAAAGAGGATTACCAACACCTAGTGTTGCATTTTATAAGATTTTTGGTTTGTCTTCTTTATTTCCAAACTCTAAAACATTTGGCAAATACCATCTTGGATATCTTTCACAAAATGAAAATCACAAAGTAGATGTTCTCTCTGGTGCCTTTATGATGATTAGAAAAAAAGTATTGGATGAAGTGGGCTTATTAGATGAAACATTTTTCATGTATGGAGAGGACATAGATTTATCCTATAGAATAAAAGAAGGCGGATATGAAAATTACTATTTTTCAAATACAAATATAATTCATTATAAAGGGGAGAGCACTAAGAAAAGCTCGGTCAATTATGTATTTGTTTTTTACAAGGCAATGGTGATTTTTGCAGAAAAACATTTCTCTAAGCAACACGTTAAAACATTTTCTAAGCTAATAAATATTGCCATTTATTTTAGGGCAACAATTGCACTTGCAGAAAGAGTTTTAAAAAGATGGATTTTACCAATTATGGATTTTATTTTTTTTAATGGTTTTATTTTTGGGATTTCTTCCCTCTATCAAAACTATTCTGGAATATCTTTCCCAGAAGAAACAGTAAAATACATCATTCCAATATATGCTTTAATATGGACAATTTGTAATAGTTTGTTTGGGAACCAAAGACCGCCAGTTAAATATTTAAATCTTTTTAAAGGAAACCTAACTGGTCTAATTATAATATTATCACTCTATGCTTTATTGCCAAAAAGCATTCAATTTTCAAGAGCAATTATTTTGGGCTCCTCTTTAACTTGTTTACTAATAAGTTTGTTTACAAGAACTACATTTAAGTTGTTAAAAATTGGACTATTTAAAGGTTTTACAGATTTTCATAAAAATATAGCATTGGTTGGATCACTTGAAGAAATTCAAAGAACTGAAAAACTTATGCTCATTGATAGGGACAGTTCTAGAAATATTTTCAAAATTTCTTCGGATATAAAATCTCATAATCGAGAAAATTACCATGGAAATATTTCTCAACTTAACGAATTCATAAATATTAATAAAATAACGGAAGTTATTTTCTGTGCCAAAGATATTAGTGCACAAAATATTATCTATTCAATGGCGGTGGTCAATTCTAAGAAGAATATAGATTTTAAAATAATTCCAGAGAAAACTCAATTTATTATAGGAAGTCAATCTATTTATACTAATGACACATATTTTACAACAGAACTTAACCATATAAATAGTATAGAAAATATACGGAAAAAAAGAAATTTTGACATCTATACAGTTTTTATTTTAGTTATATTCTCTCCAATTTTTGGAATATTATTTAAAAACTATTTAAAAGCATTGAAAAATATTAAAGGGGTATTAACAGGTGAAAAGACATGGATAGGTTACGAATATTCCTCTTTGAACAATAAACTACCAAAAATTAAAAAAGGTGTTTTTTCGATAGTGGATATTGAAAAGAATATGCAAGAAGAAGTCATTGACAAAATTAATATTATTTATGCCAAAGATTATAACTTGATACTGGATAGCAAGATATTTTTAAAAAATATTTTTAAATTATACTAGAATTAGAATCTTATTTATTAATATCCTAAATAAAGTTATTTTTGCACTTTAAACTAAAAAAAAGACTTAAAATAGAATGGCAGAATTTAAAGTAGAATTACCTAAAATGGGGGAAAGCGTTGCCGAAGCAACCATCACTACATGGTTAAAAGCAGTAGGAGATGTAATAGAAGAGGATGAACCGATTGTTGAAATTGCTACGGACAAAGTTGATTCTGAAGTACCTGCCCCATGTTCCGGGATTTTAAAAAAAGTTTTATTTAATGAAGGAGATGTTGTTGAAGTAGGATCTGTTTTTGCAATTATTGATTCTGAAGCAAGTTCTGAGAGTCAAGACACACCACCATTAGAACCAACTATTTCAAATGAAGAAATAGAAAACAAAGTGGAGCAAGAGATATTAGAGCCATTAACAAATACCGCTAAAATTGAAATTCAAAACAACTTTAATAATTCAAGTAAATTTTATTCTCCATTGGTTAAAAGTATTGCATCCAAAGAAGGAATTTCTCTTGAACAGTTAGAGAAAATTAATGGTACTGGTTCTAATCAAAGAGTTACTAAAAAAGATGTTTTAAATTATGTTAGTTCAGGAAAAAAATCAATTTCATCTGAAGCTATTGCCAAAGCTAACCAACCAATAATTAATACTCCAAAAACTCTACAGACTATCAGTGGCCAAGATGAAATTATTGAAATGGATAGAATGAGGAAACTTATAGCTGACCATATGGTTAGTTCTGTTAATACTGCTCCTCACGTAACATCATTTGTAGAAGCAGACGTTACAAATCTTGTTCTTTGGAGAAATAAAACCAAAAAAGAATTTTTAGAAAAAGAAGGTGAAAAGTTAACTTTTACGCCAATATTTATTGAGGCTATTGCCAAAGCATTAAGAGATTATCCATTAGTGAATTCTTCAATAGATGGGGACAATATTGTCATTAAAAGTAATATTAATATAGGAATGGCAACTGCTTTGCCATCTGGAAACTTAATAGTTCCCGTGATTAAAAATGCAGACCAACTAAATCTTGTTGGTTTGGCTAAAACTGTAAATGACTTGGCCAACAGAGCAAAATTAAGTCAATTAAAACCAGATGAAATTTCAGGGGGAACTTACACAGTTTCTAATGTTGGCACATTTGGAAACGTAATGGGAACACCAATTATTAATCAACCACAAAGTGGGATTTTAGCACTTGGAGCAATTAAGAAAAAACCTGCAGTTATCGAATCAGACTCTGGAGATTTAATTGGAATTAGACATATGATGTTTTTATCACACTCCTATGATCATAGAAATATTGATGGAGCTTTAGGTGGACAATTTGTTAGAAAGGTTGCAGACTATCTAGAGAACTTTGATGTAAATAGAGCCTTATAAAATGCGAAGGCTTCAAAAAATAATACTTTTTTATTTTATCTATTTACTCCCTTTTTCAATAGTACACAGCCAAAATTCTAAAGACTTAAACCTAAAAATTCAAGGTGCCAATCAATTAATGATTGAAAAAAAATATTCTATTGCAAAAGATCTGTGGATGGAAATAGTTATCCAGCAGCCAAAGAATGCAAATACTAATTATAAAACTGGATTATGCCTTTTAGAATCATCTAATTCTAAACTAGAATCATTGAAATATTTAAAAATTGCTGCGAAAAAAATTAATAAAAATTACTCTCCATTTGACAATACAATTACTACTGCTCCAATTGAAGCAAATTTTTATTTAGGAAAATCTTACCATATTAATGGATTTCAAGATTCAGCAATGAAATACTTAAAAAAATTCAAAGAGTTGGCATCTAAGAAACATTATTTGAAAAGTGAAAATGAAAAAATAATCAAGTGGTGTGAAAATGAAAAAATAGTGGAGGACAACAGTAAAGATCATATAGTTTTGAACGAATTTAAAAACATAAATACTGCCTACGACGATTTCAACCCGCAAGTTTCTAAAGACGGAAACACTATTGTTTTTTCATCTAATAAAACTAGGTCTGGAAAACAAAATGAAGAAATATTTGATGTTAATTCTGGCAACCATTTTACAGACTTATATATAATATATAAAGATTTAAAAAATGAATCTTGGATGGAGTCTAAATTATTAAAATTTTCAAAATCAAAAACTAATCAAATAACCATTGGAAAATCTAATGATATTGAAAAAGTTTTTTTCACTAATGGGGAAAAAAATACTAAAGGAGGAAATACTATTTCTTACAGTAGAAAGAAACAAAACTTTTCTTATGCGAAAGAGTTTTTGGAGTTATCTGGTTTTAATATTTCAAGTTTAATGATTACTGATGATGGACAAAATTTATTTTTCTCTAGTAATAAGTCTGGTGGTTATGGAGGAGAAGATTTGTGGGTTTGTAAAAGAGAAAATAATTCTTGGTCTAAGCCTACCAATATGGGAGGTTCTATAAATTCTCAATATGATGAAATATGTCCATTTTTGCACGCAGACGGAATGACATTTTTTTATAGTTCAAACGGTGAAAATAGTATAGGTGGATACGATGTTTTTTATAATCAAAAAGGAACAGATAAAACCTGGAGTAATTCTGTAAATTTAGGAACCCCAATAAATACAGTTAATGATGAAATTTATTTTTCTAATTCTGTAGATGGAAAAAAAGGATATTATTCTTCAACCAATAGCCAGCAAAATTTAGATATATACTCTGTTAACATAACCAAGCCCTACTCCAATCCTGTTGTACTGCTAACTGGATATATTGACAAAGGGGAAAGTGAAAACCTAGTTTATAACTTTAAAATCAAATTAACCAATACAGATTTAGATAATAAGCCTAGGTTCTATGAACCCAACAAAATAAATGGAGCTTATGCATTTAATGTGGAGCAATGTTACCATTACGATGTGCAATATTACAAATCATTTACCTTGAGTAGCGGGAAAGTAAAAGAGGTATTAATTCAAGAACAAACTATAAAAGTTCCTTGTGAAATAAATGAAGGACTAACAATTAGTCTCCCTGTGATAAATACAAAAGGAGAACTATTGAAGAATAATAATTACGAAATACCAAGAGATAGTATTCTTGAAATTTTAAAGAAAAAGAATAAAAAATACAGCTTTAAAGAGATTATTAGTACAGGAAATAAACTGATCGGTCTTCTATTAATAGATGAAGATGGAAATATAATTGATAGAGCAATATTAACTCCAGATGGATTTAAATTTGAAATATTAAATTCAAGCTCTAACTACAATTTTAAATTGGAAAACTTTCCAGATAGTCTGGAACTTTCAGATATTCCTATTATTCTTTTTGAAGAGGGAAAAGAGACCTTAATTCATGGGGATTTTGGAGAAAACAATACTTTTAAATATTTAAATAATTTTAGCACTTTTAAATTCAAAGAATTAGTTGGTTTAAATAATCCCTTGTTCAAAGTATATCTAATTGATGAAAATGGAACAATAATTCAAGAGGGAATACTCACAGAAAACGGATTTAAATTTGAGTTAATATCCTCTTCTACCCAGTATAAATTTAAATTAGAAAACTTTCCGGAAAATCTAGATCTTTCAGAAATACCAATAGAACTGGTTAACCATAATGAAACACTTTTTATTATGGGTGATTTTTCTAACAAAAATGAATTTCTTTTACCAAAAATACATTTTAAGAAAACTTTTCAAACAAATGAATACGATATAGAAAAAGACCCTGACTTCCTTAAATTCATGGTACTATCTTTAGATAAAATTCAAGAAAATGGAAAAGTTAAATTAGAGATAGTTGGTTCAGCTTCTAGAATTCCGTCTACAAAATTTAAAAACAATACTGAACTTGCAAAACTGAGAATTGAAAAAGGGAAGAAAATAATCTATGATTATTTAGATTCCAAGAATATTTCTAGAGATAGTTTCCAAATTATTAAAGAAAAAGCAATTGTTTCAGGACCTAAATACAATTACAAAACAAAAGATAAGAGTATTTATTACCAGTTCCAGTATTTTAGTATATGGGCAGAATAATTTATTAAATTTTATTTCAAAACTTTTACCCTTAAAATGGAAATCAAATTAGACAAACCACTTATTGTATTAGATATTGAAGCTACTGGTGATCAAATAAATAAAGATAGAATTGTAGAAATTGGAATGATAAAAACCAATCCCGATGGAAGCGAAGAGATTTACGAACAAAGAATTAATCCTCAGATTCCTATTCCATTAAATATTTCTGAAATTCATAGCATTTATGATTTAGATGTTAAAGACAGTCCAACATTTAAGGAATTAGCTAATGATATTAAAACATTTATTGGGGACTCTGACCTATGTGGATTCAATTCTAACAAGTTTGATATTCCAATTTTAGAAGAGGAATTTTTAAGAGCAGGACTGAAAAGCAACTTTGAATCTAAAAAATTGGTAGATGTTCAAAATATATTTCACAAAATGGAAAAACGAACTTTAGGTGCAGCACACGTGTTTTATTGCGGCAAAGAGATGGAAAATGCCCATTCTGCAATTCATGATGCTAGAGCTACTCTAGATGTTCTTAAATCTCAAACTAAAAAATATTCAGAACTAGAAAATAATATAGATTTTTTAAGTGATTTCTCAAAAGCAAATAAAGCATCAGTAGATTATGCAGGAAGAATAGTTTTAAATGATGAAAAGCAACCAATTATTAATTTTGGAAAACATAAAGGAAAAGAAGTAGAATTTGTATTTAAAAAAGAGCCTGGTTACTATTCGTGGATATTAAAAGGCGATTTTTCTCAAAATACCAAATCTTGTTTTACAAAACTTTGGGAGGAATTTAAATCTAAGACATGAAAATTATTTGTATTGGTCGAAATTATATAGAGCATGCAAAAGAAATGGGTAAATCTATTACAAAAGACCCTATTTTCTTTCTTAAACCTGACTCCTCTCTTATAGCTAAAAAGCAACCTTTTTTTTTACCAGATTTTAGTGATGACATTCATTACGAAGTAGAACTGGTTTACAAAATAAAAAAAGTGGGTAAAAGTATTGATCCTGTTTTTTCTAAAGACTATTACGACAAGGTTGGCCTTGGTATTGATTTTACAGCAAGAGATTTACAAGCAAAATGTAAGTCAAATGGACATCCATGGGAAATAGCTAAATCTTTTGACCAGTCGGCTTTAGTCGGTGAAGATTTTTTCGATGTTAATTCTTTAAAGGAGTTAAATTTTTCATTGTCAAAAAACGGGGAAACTGTTCAAAAAAGCAATGCCAATGAGATGGTATTTAGTATTGATCAAATAATTAGCTACGTCTCTAAATTTATTACTTTAAAAATTGGAGATTTAATTTTCACTGGAACACCTTCTGGAGTTGGTTCGGTAAGAATTGGGGATAAATTAGAAGGGTTTATAAATAAGGAAAGAGTATTTTCTCTAAATATAAAATAATTCAATATTCTATAAGCTCTTGAATATATTCACTGCCTTGTAAAATATCATTTTGATCTCCATTGTTTATTTGAGTTACTATTTCTTCTTTATAAACTAGTCCTAGGCCTAATGAATAGATTTCTTGAGAATTTTCGTATTGTAATAAGTTAGATTTATAATGTTGGTTAATAGTTATACAACTATCAAAAGTTAAATTATTTAAAGTGAAAGTCGTATGGATACTTTGGACTATATACTCTTGGTATCCCAAATTATTAAATGCATTTCCATTCCAAAAAGAGTTTTCATCAATAGGGAATATTAATTTTGTATAACTAATATTTTCTTCAATTTGTTGTACAGAAGTTGTTGTTTTTTTGGAGACCCAAACATCTTTAATAGTGTAATTATCTGTAGTATCCGTCCTCGAATATCTTTCTATTCTATAAGCAGTATCTCCTTGTAAATCAATAAAAGATTCTGCAATAATTTCTTTAAGATAATAGGAAGAAGTATCTTTTCCTAAAGAACTATGAATAATATTAGTAACTAAAAAATGTTTTTCTCTCTCAAGTTCTATTGGAAAATATTCTTTGTAAGACTTAACTTCATTATACTCTACTGGATCGCATGAAAAGTGAATAATTAATATTAAAAAAAAGATATTATTCTTCATTTTTCTTCTCCACTAATTTTCCTTTTTCATAGGTCGATTTTTTCATATTTGACTTTTCACCATCGTAAAAGAACCAATCTCCTTGCTTCAAATCATTTTTAAAACTCCCTTTTGTATCTACAGTTCCATCGGCAAAATAGTAAGTGAAGAATCCATCTCTTTTTCCCATTGAATAATTACCTTCTGACTTTACTCTTCCCAATTTATAATATTGTTTCCAGGATCCATTTTTTAATCCTTTTTTACAATTGTATTCTTCCATAATTTTAACAGAATTAGTTTCTTCATCTGCTGGGTAATATAAATATTGAGTACCTTCCATAGCCCCTTTGTCAAAATTAAAAACGTTAAGTAATATCCCTGTTCTAGAATAGGTAAACCATTTGCCTTGTTTCATTTGGTTAATAAATTTTCCTTTTGCCATAACATACCCATTGTCAAAATACATTTCTGAGGAAGAAAGAGAATCGTTAATGAAGTTTACTTTTCCCGAAATATGACCTTCTTTGGCAAAATAGGTAAAAAGTCCAACTGGTTTGTCGTCGATAAAATTACCTTTATATCTTACGGTATTGGTTTCTTCATGGTAACCTACCCAGTCCCCTATTTTTTGATTTTTTTTATTGAGTTGATTTTTTTGAGTATCCTGTGAATGGACTATAAATGTGGAGATAATTAAGAGAATGAAACAAAAAGAACTCTTCATATTTCTAAGTTAATTAAAATAAGTCATTTTAATATGTGGAATTCCATCTTCTAGATAAGTTTTTCCCTGAGAAACAAAACCTAAGGAAGCGTAAAAATTAATTAAATATTCTTGAGCAGATAGTTCAATGGTTAGATCTGGAAATTTAGTTTTTACTTCTTGTAGTATAAATTCCATTAGTTTTCTAGCATAACCATTTTTTCTATAGTTACTTTTAACTGCAATCCTCCCAATAAAAACAGTATCTAACTCTTTGTAGACTCTTCCTAAGGCTATTAGTTGTCCATCTAAAGAACCAAAAAAATGGTTGGATATTAAATCTAGATCATCTAATTCTTGATAAGGACAGTTCTGTTCTACTACAAAAACACTAATCCTTAATTTAAGCAATTCAAAAAATTGATTTGTTGTTAAATCTGTATAACTTATACTGTGTAATTCCAAAATATGAATTTGAACTACAAATTTATAACTTTACCTAGATGATAAAGAAGTTTAACGAAAACTATATTTACCAACCCAAGAAAAATCTCCATATTAAGGAGATTATTAATGGAATTTCTAATGCAAATCCAGCGATTCTTTCTCAAGCTATAACCTTGCTAGAAAGCCAAAGAAAAGAGGATAAGGCTCTAATTTATTCTGCACTTTCTAAATTACCACCTACCGATCATATATCATTTAGAATTGGAATAACTGGAAGTCCTGGAGTTGGAAAAAGTACATTTATTGAAACTTTTGGTAAGCATTTATCCTCTATGGGCATAAGTGTTGCAGTGTTAACAATTGATCCAAGTTCTAAAATTAACGGAGGGAGTATTCTTGGGGATAAAACAAGAATGGAAGAACTTAGTAAAGAACCAAACGTATTTATTAGACCAAGCCCTTCAAGAGGCGAGCTTGGAGGAGTTGGAGAACAATCCTACGAATCTATTTTACTATGTGAAAAAGCGGGATTTGATGTTATATTAATAGAAACTGTTGGAGTTGGTCAATCTGAAACTCATGTAAAACATGTAGTAGACTTTTTCTTACTATTAATATTAGCAGGTGCTGGTGACGAATTACAAGGAATTAAAAGAGGAATAATGGAGCTTGCAGATGGAATTGCTATCACAAAAAGTGATGGAGACAATGAGAAAAATGCAAAAATTGCAAAAAACAGTTATCAAAATGCAATTCATTTACTGCCTAAAAAAAACAACCATTGGATACCTGAGGTTAAGACGTGTTCTAGTATTGAAAATAAAGGAATTGCGGAAATATGGAAATTACTTGAAAAATTCCAAAAACATGGCATTGAAAATAACTGGATAAATAACAATAGATCTAAACAAGATGTTTTTTGGTTTCACCAAAAATTAAACCAATTCTTAATCGAGGACTTTTTATCCAAAGACAATGTGAAAGAAAAGGTAAAAAAAATGGAAGAGTCTGTTAAAAAAAGAAACCTAGATCCATTTACAGCAGCTACTAAAATATTTAACAATGAGTCTTAGAGAAAAATTTTTAAAATACCAAGCAAAAGATTTGATTGAAGTGGCAGAACCTCATAGTGATTATACCCACGAAGCTAAAACTATTGCGATAGACATCATAAAAGAAAACAATGCTTTTAACTTTAAAAATGAAGCTCAATTATTTTGGGAGGAGAAAATAAAAAAGGATATTAAATCTGTCTTAAATTCAAAAGAAATTCCAAAAAGTCATTTTATTAATGAATCAGAAATGAGATTAATTATCAAAGATTGTTTTGAAAACTGGAAAGAAGATCAAGAACTCTTTGGGATAGATACTACTAAATATTGGGTAGTATAGTTAATATGAATAAAAAAAAGAAATTTTATATTGCCCTAGTAGCCATAATAATTGGGATTGTTATTTTTTCTGTAGTTTTTGTTTCTAGAGCTAATAAACCATCCTATTTAAATATTAAGTCTATTCCAGAAAACACTTCAAATTATTTGTTGATTCATAACGATTTAATTGTAGAGGGATTTTCAAGTTATTTTTTGAAACATCCCCTAGAACTTACTAAATTTTATAAGTTTTTTAAAAAATTTAAACTTATTAATAGCTCTGTAGATTACGGAGTAATATTAAACGAGCCTACAGTAATTTATTTGGACAACAACACTCAATCGTTAAATGGAATTGTTAAAGTGAAGGACTCCGATTATTCAATAGGTAAAGTAAATGGGAATTTAATAAAAGAGGGGTTTAAAGAAATTGTTTCTAATAAAACTTATTCCACTTTTGTTTTCAATAATAAAAAATACAACCAACTATATATAATTTTCAAATATGGAGAAGTCAATAAAGACAGTCTTTATTTTCAACTAAAAGAAATTAGTTTAAACGCAGATACAATAAATGCTAATAAAGAGATCGTAGAATATTACCAAGAAAATAAAAAAAGTATTCTTTACCAATTTCAAAATCTAGAAATTTTAAATAGTGTTGGCACAAGTAATTTAAAAGGGGCAATTGATTTAAAAAGTAATAAAATAGATTTTCTTGGCACAGGAAATATAGATGAAAATTTCATTTTTAAAAATGATGATCAGTTAAATTCCACTAATTATGGTTGGGCAGAGTTCACAGGAAATTTTAATCCCAATCAAATACCAAAAACCATATTGAAACAAATAACAAGGGATGGAAATTTAGATGGTCGAATAGTTTTAAGTATTCATCAAATTAAAAATATAGCCAAGCTATTATCTAAAAGAGATATTAATACATTTTACAAACATTTTGACGTAAATATATTACTTGGACATCAAAAACTAGATTCCGTAGCCTTAGAAATAGAAAACTCTGAATTTAATTACTCTTTGAATAATGAGTTCAAAGGATTTTCTATGACAAATTATCCTAAAGAATTTTCATTAAAAGCTGAAAAAAATAACTTTTTCCAATTTTTTATAGACTTTGAAAAATTGATTGCTCAAAACCACGATGAATGGGCATGGAAAGGATTCATGACAATATTGAAAAAAATGAATTTTAAGAAGTTAGACTTTATTTGCTCAAAAAAAAATAAGACAGAATTTGAAATAAAAGGAAGATTAACATCCTTAGACTCTTCAAAAAATATTGTACTAAACCCCTTTATTTATTGAAATTCTTATATTTAAGAAAAGTTGTATAAATGGAGATTAAAAACTACGTTTTAGGAGAATGGATTTCTGGTGAGGGAACAGAAATTGACCATATCCATGCAATAACTGGAAAAATTATAAGTACAACTTCTAGTAAAGGTTTAGACTTTAGTTCCATTTTAGAATATGGCAGAAAAAAAGGAAGTTCTTCTTTAAGAAAAATGACTTTTCAACAAAGAGGTGAAATGCTAAAATCATTGGCACTTCATCTAAATAAAAGAAAAGAAATATTTTACACTCTTAGCAAAGCCACTGGAGCAACAAGAATAGATTCTTGGATAGATATTGATGGAGGAATCGGTAATTTATTTGCCAATGCATCTTTAAGAAGACAATTCCCAGACCTTCCATATTACATAGACGGACAAATGGCAAATCTTTCCAAAAACGGAACATTTATTGGACATCATATTATGGTTCCAAAAAGAGGTGTTGCTGTTCATATTAATGCTTTCAATTTTCCTATTTGGGGAATGTTAGAAAAAATTGCTGTTAATCTTATGGCAGGTGTTGCAGCAGTGGTAAAACCCTCTGAGTATACTTCTTATTTGACAGAGCTAATGGTAAAAGAAATTATAGATTCTAAAATATTGCCAGAAGGTAGTCTCCAACTAATTCCTGGAACTGGAAAAGGGATTCTAGACCATGTTGGACACAACGATATAGTCACATTTACAGGTTCTGCAACTACCGGAAAAATTTTAAAATCTCATCCTAACATACTAGAAAACTCGGTGCCATTCAATATGGAAGCTGATTCGCTTAACGCATGTGTTTTAGGAGAAGATGTAGATGAAAGTTCAGATGAGTTTGATATTTTCATTAAAGAAATATATAGAGAGATGACTGCTAAAACAGGTCAAAAATGTACTGCAGTTAGAAGAATTTTAGTGCCAGAAAATAAAATTGATCAAGTTCAAAAAGCTTTAATAACAAAACTTGAAAAAACTATTATTGGTAATCCAGAAAACAAAGATGTTAGAATGGGAGCTTTGGCTTCTAAAATTCAAGTGGAAAGAGTTAAAGAAAATGTAGAATTACTTATGGAAAGTCAAGAAAAAGTTTTTGACAACTCTTCAAATTTAAATCTTGTAGACGCTTCAGAAGAAAAAGGTGCTTTTTTCTCTCCAGTTCTTTTTAGAAACGACGAGCCATTTTTTAAAGATGCAGTGCATAATATTGAAGCTTTCGGTCCGGTATCTACTTTAATTCCTTATAAAAATATGGAGGAAGCTGTAGAATTGGTAGAAATGGGGAAAGGGTCTTTGGTAACTTCTTTTGTTTCCAATGACGACCAAAAATCCAAAGAATTTGTAGTAGAAACTGCACATACCAATGGAAGAATATTGGTATTAAATTCTAGATGTTCTAAAGAAAGTACTGGTCATGGATCTCCAATGCCACTTCTTGCTCATGGAGGCCCTGGAAGAGCTGGAGGCGGAGAAGAAATGGGCGGAATTAGAGGAATAAAACATTATTTGCAAAGAACTGCTATTCAAGGCCACCCTGAAACAATAACCAAAATCACAGAACAGTTTCAAATTGGAGGAAACCAACCTGAATCAAATCCACATGTATTTCGAAAGCATTTTGAAGAACTGAATGTCGGGGATACAGTATTTACTCACAAACATACCGTTACTACTGCAGACATAGTTAATTTTGCCAATGTAAGTGGAGATAATTTTTATGCTCATATGGACGAAACATCTTTGGATGGGACCATTTTTGAAGAAAGAGTAGCTCATGGTTATTTTTTACTATCCAAAGCCGCAGGACTTTTTGTAGATCCTGCTAAAGGACCTGTACTATTAAATTATGGAATTGATGAATGTAGATTTACTAAACCAGTGTATGTTGGTGCTACTATTGGGGTAAGATTTACTGTAAAAGAAAAAATTGACCAGAAGAAAAAAGACGAAGAAAATATAGCAAAAGGGATAGTTAAATTTCTTGTTGATATTTACGATGAAACTGATGAGACAGTTGGAATAGCTACTATTTTAACAATGGTGAAAAAAATAAATCAAACCAAATGAGGAGTTTAAAAGTTTTCAATTTTGTAGTTGTACTTGTTTTTAGTGGATTATTGCTTCATGGCCAACAAGTTGTAACAAGAGCTTCTACTAAAATAGAGCTTATTAAGCGACGAATTAAGAAATCTAAAAACGATACTGTTAAAATAAAATTATTACAGCAATGGAGTGATTTAGTATTTATAACAGATCCGCAAAAAGATTTAGAACTACAAGAAGAGGTAATTAATATCTGTACTGAACATTTAAAAAAAGAAAAAATTCCATATCTGCAGCAGTGGTTCAAGGAGCAAGAGTCTATGGCTTTAGATAAAACTGCAACTTCCTATTATTACGATGGTAAAGATAAAAAGGCATTAAAATTTTATACAGCAAGTTGTAAAATTTTAGAGGACTTAGAAGACGAGAACTTACTCTCTATAGACAACATATATTTGCTTTCTAATACTTGTAATAAAATTGCGAGAATGTACGAGGGAAATGGAGAATTTCAAGATGCATTGCGTTATTATCAAAAATCCATGAAACTAGATGGTGATGTGCAGGCTCAAAGAAATAAACAACAGTCTCTTCAGCACCTAAGCGACAGCATATTACTGGTTAGTACTGAAATAATGCACGATAAAGAAATTAGTTATCAAAAAGAAGTTACCAAGCAATCAGAAAAGAATTTATTTTATATCTCCTGCAGTCTTTTCGCATTCTTGATTCTTTTTGTATTGGTTCTACGTTCCTGGAGAAAAACAAAATCACAAAATAAAATCATAGAAAATCAAAAAACAGATATAGAAAATCAAAAAGCAAATCTTGAAGAGTCACATAAAGAAATTACAGATAGTATAAATTATGCAAAAAATATCCAAGATGCTTTAATGACCTCTAAGAGTTATATGGACGAAATATTGCCTGAAAATTTTGTTTTCTATTTACCAAAGGATGTAGTTTCTGGCGATTATTACTGGGCTTATAAAAATTCTAAGGAAGATATTTTTTTCTGTGTAGCCGATTGTACAGGCCATGGTGTTCCTGGAGCATTTATGAGTATGATTGGAACATCCTTACTCAACGAAAATATTATTGAAAACAACATAGAAAATCCTGCTGAAATTTTGGGTAATATGCGAACCAAAATAATTGAATCTTTAAATGACAATGTTTCTAACACCAATAACAAAGATGGGATGGATATGTCTCTTTGTAAATTAAATTTTAAGAAAAAAACTCTAGAATTTGCAGGGGCAAATAATCCACTAATTCATATTTCAAATGATCAGCTAGAAAATATAAAAGGGAATTGTCAACCTGTGGGCTTGTCTATAATTGACAATAAACCTTTTACCAATCATAAAATAAAGTTGAAAAAAGGAGATACGATTTATATTTATTCTGATGGTTATCAAGATCAATTTGGTGGTCCAAAAGGAAAAAAATATATGGTCAAAAAGTATAGAACCTTCTTAAAAGAACTAAGCAAATTACCAATTGAAGAACAAGGAATAAAAATACAGGAAGAGTTTCATTCTTGGAAAGGCAACCACGATCAAGTAGACGATATTTGTGTGATGGGATTAAAGGTTTAGCTTAACCATTCAAAGCAACCACTTCATTAATCTCTGGGATATGAGATTTTAATAAATTCTCCACTCCACCTTTCAAAGTTGCTGTGCTAGATGGACAACCGCTACAAGAACCCTTTAGCACAACAGTTACTTGTCCATTATCTTCATTATAGGACTGAAAATGAATTGCGCCTCCATCCTGTTCTACAGCTGGTTGAATGTATTCATTTATTAAATCCACTATTTTCTGATCCATTTCAGTATTAATTACTGGTGAGATATCGGTAGTTTTTGTTTCGGATTCTGAAACAACCTCAATTTTGGACTGCTCTGGAATCTTTTGAACAGCATCTTCGTTTTCCATCAACCACTCTCTTATAAAATCTCTCATTTCCAAACTAACATCACTCCACTCTATCATATCGTTCTTAGTAACTGTTACAAAGTTTTGAGCAATAAAAATTTTGGTTACAAATGGAAAATTGAATAAAACATCTGCAAGAGTAGAATACCCTTTTGAATCAGATGGAGAGAGAAACTCTACAATTTCTCCAGAACTAATAAGCATGTGGTCTGCAACAAACTTCATAGTCTTGGGATTAGGTGTCATTTCTGCATAAATAGTAACTGGTCTGCTCATTTTTTATAATTTACAACTAAATTAATCAATCCTAAGCGATATGAAACCACTCATTAAAGAAATTAATGGTAAAAATCCACAATTTGGAAGAGATTGTTACCTATCCGAAAATGCTACAATTATTGGAGATGTCATTTGTGGAGACCGTTGTAGTTTTTGGTTCAACTCTGTTACAAGAGGCGATGTTCACTTTATAAAAATGGGAAATGAAGTAAACGTTCAAGACGGAGCAATTATTCACTGCACCTATAAAAAGAGTCCAACTACGATTGGCAATCAAGTAACTATTGGCCACAATGCTATTGTTCATGGGTGTACTATTAAAGACCGGGTACTAATTGGAATGGGAGCTATTGTACTAGATAATTGTATTGTTGAAAGTGATAGTATTATTGCAGCTGGAGCTGTAGTTACTATGGGAACCCATGTAAAATCTGGAGAAATATATGCTGGTGTTCCAGCAAAAAAAGTGAAAGAGGGTGAGTTTAAAAAACAACTTTTAGAATTGGCTAATAAGTATGTAGAATATTCTAAGTGGTATAAAGATTAAATAATTTGAACGGTTTTAGAACTATAATTCGAATCGTAGAATAAATTTAAATGGTCGTCAAACTTTTCACTTTCTTCTGTTGTAAATATCTCTATATTTCCAGACTTGGATATTTTACCATCAATGATTAAATGTCTTTTAAAATATTCTATTAGCTTATCTGCAACCAAATCTCCTTGGTCAAATAATTTTACTTCTTTAGGCAAGAACTTCTCTATGGATTCTTTTAAAATTGGATAGTGAGTACACGCCAAAACTACTGTATCTATTCTTGGTTCTTTTTCCAATAGCTCATCTATATACTTCTTTATATAATATTGACCTCCTTCTTCTAAAAAAGTATTATTTTCCACCAAAGGAACCCACATAGGACAGCTTTGTTGAACTACCTGAACATTGGGAAACAATTTAGATATTTCAATAGGATAACTATTAGAAACTATTGTTCCTGCAGTGCCCATAATTCCAACGTAACCAGATTTAGTGAAATGTCCAACTTCTTCCGTAGTTGGTCTAATAACTCCCAATACTTTTTTATTGGGATATTTATTTGGTAAAATATTTTTCTGAATATTTCTAAGTGCTTTTGCAGAAGAAGTATTACAAGCTAAAATAACAATTGGACAATTTTGGTTAAATAAATATTCAACTGCTTCGAGTGTATACTGATTAATTACTTCAAAAGATCTTGCCCCATATGGAGCTCTTGCATTATCACCTAAATAAATACAGTCGTAATTAGGAAGTAGATTTTGTATGGATTTAAGAACTGTTAAACCACCATAACCAGAGTCAAATATACCAATTGGGCCTTTCATTATAATTAAAAAAAAAGACTCTTAAAAAGAGCCTTTAAAATTAGTTGGAAGTAGATATACCAAGTTTCTTTCTAACCTTGTCACTTATATCGTCTCCACCAGCATGTAAAAGAGTAGTTAGCTCAAATATATAAGAATAGCCATCTGCTTTAGCAAGTTCTTTAACAGCGTTATTTACTTTTATCATAATTGCTTGTAAAAGCTCCTGCTCTTTTTGTTGCAATTTCTGCTCTGCTTCATAAGCTTTCTTTTCATAGTTCTGCTGTCTCTCCATTAAATCAGCTTCTTTTCTCTGTCTAGATTCTTGAGACATTTCAGCTTTTTGTTGTTCATAAGCTTGAGCAAATTCCATGATTAATTTTTGATACATTTCTAATTCTTTAGCCAAATCATTTTTATAACTTTCTAACTCTTGCCTTGCAGATTCATAATCTGGCATTTCCTGAACAATAGCCTGAGAATTAACATGACCCAATTTTTGAGCATTTACATTAAATGCTGAAGAAATTAGTAGTGCTATTAGAATAGATTTAATTGTGTTTTTCATTTTTACTTTTTTAGTTTTCTGATTATTGCATCGCTTTTATCATACTTTGGATCTGCGTACAATATATTCGAGTTTTTACTTTTATCCAAAACATATGCGTAATTATTGTCTTTCGCTAATGACTGGATCGCCTTAAATACTTTTCTTTGAATGGGTTGGATTAATTCTTTTCTTTTTCTAAAAAGATCTCCTCCTACGCCAAATTTTTTAGTTTGAAACTTTCTTAATTCATCTTGAAGAGTAGTTATCTCTAACTCTTTTTCTATTCGGGTGTCTTCTGGGAGCAAAAGTTCGTTCTTTTTTAGTTCGTTACTTTTTTGCTCTATAATTATCATTTTTTGATCTAGCTCTTTTTGCCACTGTGCAGCCAAGTCGTCAATTTGTTTCTGTGCTTTTTGATAACCTTCCATTTGCTCTAAAATATATTCGGAGTCTACAAAAGCAAATTTTTGTCCATTACTTTTTAGGGTAAATAAAGTAACCATTAGAAATAATACGATAGATCTTAAAAACATATTTTATAATTCTCCAATATTCATGCCAATTGTAAAATGGAACTGTCCTCTATATCCCTTTGCTTGAATTTGAGAGTTGTGATTTACTTCCCCTTGTGCTCCAGGATCTAATGGATCAAAACCAAAACCGTAATCAAGACCCAATAAACCAAACATAGGCAAGAAAATTCTTACCCCAAAACCTGCAGATCTTTTGACTTGGAATGGATTGTACTTTTTATAATCGTTCCAAGAATTACCACCTTCAAGAAAACTTAGAAGATAAACAGTTGCAGATGGATTTAAACTTACTGGATACCTAAGCTCTAAAGTATATTTACTTATCAATCTATCTCCGGTACTGGAAGAAATAGTTTGTTCGTCGTATCCTCGGAGTGCAATAATTTCTCTACCATCTAAACTAAATCCTGAAAGACCACTTCCTCCCAAATAAAATCTTTCGAAAGGTGGTGCTCCCAAATCTTTATTCCAACCGTTAAGCAAACCAAACCCTAATCTAGCATTAACTACTAATTTTTTATCTTTTGAGATAGGTGTAAACCAAGAAGAAGTGAATTTGAACTTATTATATTGTAAGAATTTATATTTTTCTTGATCTGTAAGGGCACTATGGTCTTCTATATTATTAATCCTAGAGTAGGGGTAAATGCTAGATTTTAGCGATAAGGTTATGGAAGAACCACTTCTTGGATACAACGGCTGATCGATACTATTTCTAGAAATTCTCCACTGAACGTACGGATTATTTACATAGCCATTTGCAAAACTAAATATACTTCCAAAATTATTTAGCTTGTAATGTTGGTAACCTGCTTCATAATAAACACTAAAATAATCATCAGGCCATTTCAATCTTTTTCCCAACCCCACTGAAACTCCAGTAATTTTAATAAATCTTCTATTTTCATTAACTACATTATTTCCTTCTGTATCCAAAGAATCAAATAAGAATTTTCTATCGTAAGACTGCATAGAATGAAAAGCAGATATGGTAAAAGAGTTTGGTTTCTTTCCACCAAGCCAAGGTTCAGTAAAAGACATATTATAACTCTGGAAAAAATAGCCGCTAGACTGGGCACGAATGCTCAATCTTTGTCCATCTCCTGAGGGCAATGGAGACCAAGAACCTTTTTTAAATAGTTTTTTTGCTGAGAAATTATTAAAAGTAAGACCTAAAGTTCCCACTAAAGAATTATTTCCCCAACCTCCTGAAAGCTCAATTTGATCATTTGGTCTCTCTACCACTTCGTAGTCTATATCTACTGTTCCATCTGTTGGGTTAGGCATGGGATTTACGCCCAACTTCTCTGGGTCAAAATATCCATTTTGAGCCAACTGTCTCTGTGTTCTAATTATTGCATCTCTAGAAAATAAATCTCCAGGATGGGTATACATGTCTCGAAGAATTACATGGTCACTGGTTTTGGTATTTCCATTGACATTGACTTTTTTAATTCTAGCTTGTTTTCCTTCGTAAACCTTTATCTCTAAATCTACCGAATCGTATTCAATTTTTTTCTCTACAGGCGTAACCTGAAAAAACAGGTAACCATCATCCATATATAAGGAGCTAATATCATTCCCGTTAGGATTCATAAATAGTTTGGTATCTAAAGTGGCTTGATCATACAAATCTCCTTTTTTAATTCCCAATATGGTATCTAATAAACCTGTAGAATATTTTTGGTTGCCAGACCATTCTATATTTCTAATGAAGTATTGATTACCTTCCTCAATTCTAAATATAATGTTGATGGTATTTTCATCGAAATCAACAATTGTGTCAGAAACTATTTGTGCATCTCTATGAGCAATCTGCTTATATTTTTCAATTATTTTTTCTTTGTCTTGTTCAAATAACGAATTTTGAAACATAGATCTTTTGTAGAACCGATACCATTTTTTTTCTTTGGTCTCTTTCATTAATCTCTTTAGCTTATCGCTAGAAAGTGAAGAATTTCCTTCAATAATTATTTCGTTTACTTTATATCTTATACCTTTTTCTATATCAATTTTCATGATTTTGCTGTTGTTTACCAGCGTATCATTTTTTGTAGATATTGTAGCCTTGGCTTTTAAAAAACCTTTTCCTATAAAATAATTTCTAGAAATCTTTTTAACATTCATTTTTAGCGACTCGGAAATTATTTTGCCGCTGTAAAGGTCTAAGTCGTCTCTTAATTGGTCGGCCTCTGATTTAGAAATACCCGAAAATGAATACCTAGACATTCTAGGACTTTCTTTTAGTTTTATTCTTAAAAAAAGATTGTTTCCTTGAGTTTTTTCTTTAGAAATAGACACCTGACTAAATAATCCTTGGTTCCATAAATTAGTAATAGCCTTAGAGATTTTATCACTTGGTATAGCAATTTTCTCTCCTCTAATTAGTCCAGATTTTTGAATTACCATTTCGTGATCTAAATGAACTACACCATCAATAGAGATACCAGCTAGGGTATATTCTCTTGGTGAGAGCTGGTAATTCGTATAAGATTCCTGTCCATAAATATTATTTACAGCTAAGATTATAATTAAAATAATTTTAAAATATCTATGCATTAGAATCCAGTAGTTGTTCCGATGTTTTTCCAAATCTTCTTTCTCTTTTTTGGTAATCAAAAATTGCTTTGTAAAAATTCTTCTTCTTAAAATCTGGCCATAAAATCTTTGTAAAATAAAGCTCTGTATATGCCAATTGCCACATTAGAAAATTACTTACTCTATTTTCACCGCTAGTTCTAATTAATAATTCTGGATCTGGATAATCAGATGTACTCAAATAAGAACTTATTAATTCTTCATTTATTGCACTAGAGTCTAACTCTCCTTTTACAACTTCATTGGTCATCTTTTGTACGGCAAGAGAAATTTCTCTTCGTGAGCTATAACTCAATGCCAAAATAAGCGTTATTTTTTTATTGTTTTTTGTACTTTGTTTTGCTTCTTCAAGGGCTTTTTGACAAGACTCTGGAAGAAATTCTATGTCGCCAATGGTGGCTAATTTAACTCCTTTACTATTAAGTTCATCTACTTCGTTGTAAATAGATTGGACTAATAAATCCATCAATGCAGAAATTTCTTCTTTAGGTCTACTCCAATTTTCAGAACTAAAAGCATATAAGGTAAGATATTCAACACCTATTTCACCTGCGGCGGTCAAAGCTTCTCTTACTGAACCTACTCCATTAGTATGTCCAAAAATTCTCATCTCTCCCTTTTTCTTGGCCCACCTTCCGTTACCATCCATAATGATGGCCACGTGCTTAGGAATTCTAGTACTATCTAAATTAAAATCTTTCATAAAAAATGAATTTCAAGAAGTGTTTATTTTGTTACCATTTTGGACAAACTACATCCTTAAAAAATTCATACGTTAAAATAATCCCACTTACAGCATACCAATCCTTATTACTAGCATCTCCTCTTTGCAAACCGTAACTTGAATCATTTAAGCCTTGAGGAAATCCAGATTTATCGCTCATTTGAGCTGCCTCTGGGCTAACTGCTGCCAGTTCTACTAAATCTGGGTAAAGGCCACTTACATCGTCAAAATAATCTGTGAAAGTTTTTCTCATTCCATACTCTAAACCAAATGACAAATGATGAGTAATATTCATTTTAACACCTACTCCAAAAGGAATAACTATTTGGTTTCTGGAGTATTTTTTAACAATCTCATTATTTTCATTTCTCAAAATACTTCCTTGACCTTCAGTTCCCAAAGGTTGCAATTCCACCCATTCTCCACCAGATTTCCCTTTGGGATTCATTCTCATATAATTAATTCCAGCAAAAAAGTAAGGGGAGCCGAAATCAGGTTCATCTGTATGATTTTGACCAGGATGAAATTTAAAAAAATCAATCTCAATAACAGGACCAAACTCAATAACTTCAGATTTAAATTCTAGGTTTCGATAAATTTGACTTTCAACACCTGACTTTCCGTCGTTGGCCTTAAACTTATTATACATTAAATGAAATCTTAGAGACATTCTCTCATTAGGAAAGTCTGTTTTGTAAACTAATCCAAGACATAAATCTTGTTGGGAAAAATGACTTTTATTTAAATCACCAATGTAGTAACCGGTTCCCGAAAAAAAACCAAATTCAGTAACTTGCGAAATGGAGCTTAGGCTAATTAAAAATGTTGAGAGTAAAATTAAATTTTTCATCTAGCTATAACTTACAGTGAAATTACAAAAGAAATTATAGGAAAACCCTAAAAAGAGTTAATTTCTTGAATCTTTTCCCCAAAATAACTTGTTTCTGATAGTTTTAAAGAAATTATGATCCGGCAACTCTATTAATTTAATGGAAAAATCAGCTTTGCTTATAAATATTTCTTCATTGTTTTCTATAGAGACAGACCTACTGTCCATAGTTAAAAGAAATTGACTTTCTCTAGACTCTGCTCTCAACCTTATTACCACTTGATCACCAACAACCATCGGTCTAAGATTTAAATTATGGGGAGAAACAGGCGTAATTACGAAATTATTAGAACCAGGGGAAATAATTGGACCTCCACAAGACAAAGAATAAGCTGTTGAACCTGTGGGAGTAGAAATAATTAAACCATCGGCCCAATAAGAATTTAAAAACTCATTGTCCAAGAAAGCATCAATTTTTAACATGGATGAAGAGTCTTTTTTATGAACCGTAATCTCGTTAAGTGCAAAATTTGAGGTTTTAATTTCAGACAAAGTTTTACTTTTTACCTGAAGTAAAGATCTCTGATCGAGTTTATAGTCTTTATTTTTAAGTGCTTTTACAGCTAAAACTATATCCTCCTGGGTAATATTTGCTAAAAACCCAAGTCTTCCAGCGTTAATTCCTAAAACTGGAATATTGCTGTCTTTAATCATTGTAACGGTATCTAGAAGTGTTCCATCACCACCAAAACTTATCAAAAGATCAATTCCATTTGCTAATAAATCTTGGCCATTAAAAAAATTTATATTAAATCTTTCAATAAATGAAGAATGTTCTTCTAAAGATTGGTGGATAAATAACTGAGGATTTAGTTCGTCTTTTAACGTTACAATAAGCGCTTCTAAGAATTTTAAATTGTTCTCCGAGATAGACTTTCCGTATATAGCAATATTCTTCACTCTAAACTTCTAAATAATTAATTAAATGATCGTATCTATCTTTGGTTTGGTTGGCTATTTCTTCATCGCTAAATATTTCATCAATCATATAATCGTATCTGGAAAAAGTTTGCAAAACAGCTCCTAAATTGGTTTGGGTAATTTTAATTGTAAGTTTTATTTGGTTTGTTCCTTCAATAAAATCGTTGTAAAAAGCAAGAATTTTAGAGTCGTTACTTTCAATTATTTGGGCTATTTCTGAAAACTGATAATCCATATTATTTAAATACAGGATTAAAGTTGCTCCATTTTGAGTAAAACTTGATTGATTACTAAATATATTTAATAAGTTTTTTCCACTTATAGACCCTTTGTAATTGTTTTGATTATCACAAACAGGAACTACACTTAAATTATAATTGGAGAGCAGTAGCATAATTTGAAATAAATGGGCATTCCCAAAAACGAACTGCTGCTTGCCAATGAAATTAATTTTGGAGATTAATTCCTTTGAATTATTGAAATCATAAATCATGTCATCAGAAATCAAACCAACAAATTCAGAGCCACTTACTACCGGCAGATGATTTACTTTAAACTCATCCATCCAGTTCAAAGCCTTTTCCAATGACTCATCAATTTTTATTGGTGGAACATCGTTTTGTATTAAATCAATTGCCTTCATTTATTATAAATATTTGTAAAAATACAATTAAAGTAGCGATTAAGATAAATTGTCTTTTAATTTTGTGTCATGATCGCATTAAGTGTAAATATCAACAAAATTGCAACATTGAGAAATGCTAGGGGTGGAATTATACCCAATGTTATTCAGCATGCTAAAAATATTGAACTTTTTGGAGCTAATGGAATTACTGTTCACCCAAGGCCAGATGAGAGACATATAACTTATCAAGATGTTAGAGAACTGAAGAAAGTTCTTAAAGTGGAACTAAATATTGAAGGAAATCCAAAAGAAAATTCTTTTGTAGATCTTGTTCTAGAAACCAAGCCTAGTCAAGTTACCTTAGTTCCTGATGAAAGTGGTCAATTAACTTCCGATCATGGCTGGGATACAATCAAAGAAAAAGACTTTTTATGTGAAATGGTTCAACTTTTTTCAAACAATCATATAAGAACCTCTTTATTTATAAATCCAGATGAAAAACATGTGCAAGGAGCTAAGGAAATTGGATCAGATAGAATAGAACTTTATACAGAAAGTTATGCAAGTTCTAACGTTTTAGGGTTTGAAAAAGCTATTGAACCATTTGTGAAAGCAGCTAATAAAGCCAATGAGTTAGGAATAGAAATAAATGCGGGACATGATTTAAATCTGGAAAACTTAAAATTCTTTGCAACAAATATCCCAAACTTAAAGGAAGTCTCTATTGGTCATGCCCTAATTGCAGACGCTCTAAATTATGGAATGGAAAACACTGTTAATTTATATCTCAGAGCTCTTTTAAAATGAAACTTAATTACAAAAAAATAGGTAAGGGAAAACCCTTGCTAATACTACACGGATTATTCGGCTCATCTGACAACTGGGGAACACTTGGCAAGAAATTCGCTGAAAACAATTTGGTTTATTTAATAGACCTTAGAAACCATGGCAGATCTCCTCATAGCAAAGAGATGAGTTATGACCTTATGGCGGATGATTTGCTAGAGTTAATTGAGTACGAAAATATTAATTCTCCTATAATTCTTGGGCACTCTATGGGAGGGAAGGCAGCTTTGTTATTTGCAGAAAAATATCCAAAATATCTAGATAAATTAATTGTAGCTGACATTGGAATAAAAGCATATCCCATGCATCACGATGAGATTCTAAAAGGGTTAAATAGCGTTAACTTAGAAGAAATTTCAAGTAGAACTCAGGCTCAGCAGTCTATCCAAGTTCATATTGACAATTTAGGAATCCAACAATTTTTACTGAAGAACTTGTATTGGATTGAAAAAGGAAAATTAGCATGGAGAATGAATCTGAAAGAAATAGAGAAAAATATTGGAGAGATTTTAGTGAAAATCAATGTACACAAAAACCCAACTGATACACTTTTTATTCGTGGAGAAATGTCCAATTATATATTAGAGGAAGATTTTCAAAATATTCTAGAATCTTTTCCCAATGGAGTAATCAAAACAATTCCAAAGGTCGGACATTGGTTACATGCAGAAAACCCTATAGAATTTTACAAAATTGCAAATGAATTTATAAGCCAATAAGAAGAAAGTGATTTACTGCTTATTGAGTTGCATCTCAATATCAATTTCAGAGTTTATTGTAAAACCCATTGTGTCAATTACAAATGGTATTATCCCTTTTAGAAAACAAATGTCTTGTTGAATTGATAATATTTGATAATCGGATACCAATCCAGTTGTTAAATCTGTAATTAGTAAGTTGTTATCGTCATTGGATAATTCCCAAGTTCCTTCACTAGTAATATCAATTGGAACACCAGGCAAGGTTTGTCCAAGAATATCAATTCCTTCAGTAACAAAATTTAATGAATTTGAGCAAGTATATTCTGGAAATTGAAAGTACCAATAGCCAGCATCATTTGCATCTCCGGAAATAGTTTGGCTTCCTAAAATAGGAATATCAATTTGTGTCTCGTATTGTAAATTGGTAATATTCCAATCACCATTTAATAAGTAGGAATTTGAATATATACACGAACCATTGTCGTCGGTGGCATTTGGATTGTAATTAATTGAATTTGAGTCTGTGCAACCTAGTATAATACAAGAACTATCATCCTTATCGGCCGATGGATTATAATTGGTTGCTGTTGGATCTGTACATCCATCTTTTCCGCAAGACGCTATTAAAAAACTTAAGAATAGAATGCTTGATATTTTTAAAAACCTTTTCATATAAAATTATTATTCAATTATAAATTTATGATTTATTCTGCCATTTTGCAAAAGACAATCTACGATATAAAATCCTTTAGGTAGAAAAAGTAATTCAATTTCTACATGTTTTTGATTATGAAATCTATTGTTGTAAATGATTTTTCCAGTCAAATCATAGATATTTATACTCAAATCCTCTTTAATAGGGAAATCCAAAACTAAATTTTTGGTTGAATTCAAAAACCTTACATTGGTGTTTTTACCTTTCGAAGTTAATACAGACAAAGGGGGATTCATTGAAAACATTAAAGATACTGGTAGATGATCACTCATATAAAAAAGAGCTCTGGCTATATCTTGAGATACTTGTGAATTATTGATACTGTTTATAGATTGATTGAAATAACTACCATCTTGACCATCTGCAATATAGGTATTGGCTATATATTCGATGCCTGAGCTACCATCCATAACATCATTGGAGGTGAAAATAATATCAAATCTATCGTCCATTCCACCATATGCTCCACCAGCATAACCACCTGTTGCAGATCTTGTACTTTGAGTATGTACATTTTTATAAAAACTGTTGTTATGCCAATTTCCCATTTGGTTAATAGGATCTATTAAGTCTAAGCCTTGCCCGTAAAGAATTTCTTGACAAGCTGGTTCGGTATGGTAATAAAAATTGAAATCTCCCCCAACAATCAATCTTTCAATCCTGTTATTATTTACTAAAAACTGCTTAAAGGTTTCAGCCTCTTGCCTTCTAAGTTCTTCATTAGTAGAACTACTTCCTGCTTTTAAATGAATTGAATAGATGTATATAAAGATGGTATCGTTAAGAATACCTAACTGATTTTTATAATAAAGAACATATTCACTAATATCTCTAAGCTGGGTTGGTATTTGTTGCTGAGAATAAAGTTCAAATTTATTTTGGTCATAAAATAGCAAGTTGTCTGTGTCAGGACCATTAAAATATAATGCACTTTGAAAGTCGTTGCTCGATCCAGAATTTAAAACATTATTTTTAATTAAAGCTCCACCATTAAATGAGGTGAGCTCGTTAACCACAAAAATATCTGGCTGAATAAAATCTAAAATCTTTTTTAAAGTATCTACTCTGTCTTGTTGAGAAGATGGGAAATTTAACAGGTTATAATAAGTGATTTTTAAGGAATCTTGAGCAAACAAAAACGTTAGAGAAATAGCAAAAAAAAACGTTAGTAAAAACTTCATGAAGCCTTCTTTACTAAGAACATATAAACCGGGAAATGATCACTATATCCTCCTAAAAAACTAGAACCACCATAAGTCCTAAATGGGTATCCTTTGTAATTTCCACTTGGATTTTTTAAGAAGGATTTATTGTAAACTACTGACTTGTAAAAACTAAAAGAATTATACATATTATCAGTATCTATTTCAGAAGGATTCACAATTAAAGATGGTGTTAAAATAAATTGATCGAATAAATTCCACTGATCTCTATATGCTAAGGTTCCTATTCCTTTTTTGTAATGATCGTACATGGTATTATACATTTGATTGTTTCTTAAAAGTGTAGATCCGTTGGCATGTAAAAAATCTTTAATACTTGGTGAGATAGGATCGTCGTTAAAATCGCCCATTACAACCACCTTTGCTTTTTTATCTATTTGCTTAAGAGAATCTACGATAGATTTGGTTAACTTAGCAGCTTCTATACGTTTGGGTCTACTTTTCGCCTCACCTCCCCTTCTCGATGGCCAATGAACAACAATAAAATGCATTTCTTCACCTAATAATTTCCCAGAAACTACTAATTGGTCTCTAGATCTGAACCTATCGTTACCAGGGATTTTAAACTTTACTGATTTGCTTGAAGTTACCTTGAAATGCAAGGGGTCGTAAATTAATGCACAGTCAATTCCTCTAGCATCTGGCCCTTCGTGGTGCACAATTTTATAATTCTTGTCAGCAATTGAAGGTTGAGTTACTAAATCTTCTAAAACCAATCGGTTTTCAATTTCACATACGCCAATAATACTTGCCCCAAGTGGAGTTACTTCTTTACCAAGAGTGTCTATAACAAAAGCCATATTTTTTAGCTTAAGAAGATATTTAGGTGTATTGAAGTTTTTAGACCCAAAAGGAGTAAAATCCTCTTGCAAAATCTTGTTGGTATCAGGATCTACTATGGTATCAAAAAGATTTTCAAGGTTATAAAATGCAATACATTCTAAATTTAACTCAAGAGACTTTCTGTCTTGAGAATATCCCGCTTTTAGGAAAAGAAAAAATGTTAAAAAAATTAGATGGACTTTCAAGTTGAGAAATAATTTAAGTTACTTTTGACTAAAAGTAAACAACTTAATTTAATTTCTATACTTTAGGACAAATGATTCTTAATTACTTCAAATCTCGTTTTATTTTTCCTTTGTTGCTAATATTTTACTTTACAGGTTTTAAAGGCCAAACAGATTCGTCATTTGTTGTAGATACTGTTAAAAATATAATTCCCGTTTTTACTACCACGGTAGATTTACTTGACAATGAATTACAATCCCAAGACATAAGTGGCTTATTACAGTCTTCAAGAGACGTTTATGTTAATCAAGCAGGATTTAATTTCAGTGCAGCTAGATATAGATTGAGAGGTTATAGCTCTGAAAATACTCGACTTTTTATCAATGGAATCCCTGTTAACGATCCAGAAAATGGATGGACAATATGGAGCTATTGGGGAGGGCTAAATGATGTTACAAGATATCCAGAAACAAGTTTTGGAATAACTAACTCTGCTGCAAATTTTGGAAGTATTGGAGCATATTCTTATATATCTGCACTTCCATCAGTGAAAAGAACTGGGTCTAGAGTCTCTTATGCTTCAACCAACAGGTCTTACAGAAATAGAGCAATGTATACTTACAATTCTGGTCTTAACAACAATGGCTGGGGATTTTTAATAAGTGGTTCTTCTAGATGGTCTGATGAAGGATATGTTCCCGGATCTTATTATAGTTCTGGAAGTTATTTGTTATCTATTGAAAAGAAATTTAATGAAAACCATACTTTAAACTTCATGGCTTTTGGAGCACCAACCGTACAAGGGAGACAAGGAATTGCTGTTCAAGAAACTTATGATTTAACTGGAGATCCTTTTTACAATCCTTACTGGGGCTATCAAACTCAAAGTGACGGAAGCCTTAAAAAGAGAAATGCAAGAAGTAGAGACAACCATAAACCATATATGACCTTGGGTCATTACTGGAAAGTTTCAGAAAAACTAAATATACAATCTAACTTTTATGCCATTACAGGAAAAACAAGTAATACGAATTTAAACTGGGTAGACGCAAATGATCCAAGACCAGATTATTACAAGTATTTACCAAGTTATTTTGTAAACGATCAAGGAACACTTTCTGGAAATCAAATTATTGAAAACCAAGAACAGTACGACAATATTTCTCAACAGTGGCAGCAAAACAATCCTGACTATACACAGTTGAATTGGGATTTAATGTACAATGCCAACTATAATAATTTATATACTCAAAATAATATTGGCAATATAGATTCCTCATTTACCGGAAGAAGATCAAAATATATCGTGGAAGAATACAGATTAGATCCAAGACATTATGGATTTAATACTTTTGGAAAATATGACTTCAACGAAAATAGCAGTTTAAATTTCGGGCTCAACATCAGCAATTACACAAGTAGAAACTACCGTAAGATAAATGATCTTTTAGGAGGAGATTTTTGGGTAGATATTGACCAGTTTGCTCTTAGAGATTTTAACGATCTTGCCCTTGCACAGAACGATCTTCAAAACATTAATAATATTGTTGGCAATGGAGATATTTTTGGATACAATTACGATATTCATGTAAATAAAAATGAATTATTTAGCACCTATAGCTACAATAAAAAAAGAATAGAATCCTTTATAGGTATAAATGCGTCTACTACAACATTTTGGAGAGATGGAAAAATGCAAAATGGAAGATTTCCAGAAAGTTCATTAGGAAGTTCTGAAAAACAAAATTTTTACAATTATGGTGTAAAGTTTGGCTTTCTTTATAAAATTACTGGAAGACATTTATTATCCTTCAATGGAATGTATAAAACAGAAGCTCCTTATGTTAGAAATGCCTATGTATCTCCAAGAACAAGAGACCAATTGGTCCCTAATTTAAGTTCTACAGAGATAATTTCAGCAGACCTTAACTACAACATAAGATTGCCTTTTCTAAAAGCGCGATTGACTGGTTTTTATACCCAAATAAATGACCAGACTTGGGCAAGGTCTTTTTACCATGATGAGTATAGGACTTTTGTAAATTATATGATGACCAATGTAGATCAAATTTTCATGGGAATTGAACTAGGATTTGAAAGTAATATTACCTCCACCGTGCAATTAACTGGTGCATTTACAATTGGAGATTATTTATATAATTCTAGGCCAGTTGCTACCATTACAAGAGACAATTCTCAAGAACTAATTGCTTTAGACAAAGTAGTTTACCTTCAAAATTTTAAGATTGGGGGGATGCCCCAACAAGCTACTTCTTTAGGGCTTAAATACAATGCTCCAAAATACTGGTATGCAGGAATTAATTTCAATTATTTTAGAGATATATATCTTTCACCAAATCCTGATAGAAGAACAGCAGAAGCAATTAGCGCATACGGAGCTGAGTATCCTTATAGAGATGAAATAATTGACCAAACCAGACTAAGTGATGGTAATGCTGTGAATTTATTTTGTGGAAAAAGCTGGAAAATCTATAAAAACGATAGTTATATAAGACTTGGTCTTAATGTCAATAATTTACTGGATAATACTTCTTTCAAAACTGGAGGGTTTGAACAACTTAGATACGATGCCTCCGATATTCAACGGTTCCCCAACAAATATGGCTACATGTATGGCAGAACCTATTTCCTAATGTTAAGTTATTTATTTTAAAGATGAAAAAAATTCAAAATTTACTACTAATAATATCTGTTACCTTACTGTACTTTTCATGCAACAAACAATACGATGACCCGCCTGTAAATCAAGTTCCTATAGGAGAAGTTATTTTAATAAGTGACCTTAAAGATATGTTCACTGGTTCAGTTACTTTAATTGAAAGCAACTATAGTATTTTTGGCAATGTAACTTCGGAAGAAACCAATGGTAATTTTTACAAAGAAGTTTTTATGCAAGATTTAAGTGGAGCCATCAAACTAAAATTAAAATCATCTGGTGGTCTTTACATTGGAGATAGTATAAGAATTAATATCCAGAACGTATCTATGAGTGAATATGGAGATTTAATACAATTAGAGAATATTGATGTGGATCAACAAGTAGTGAAAATTGCAACAGAAAAATTTATTGAGCCATATGAAACTACTATAAACCAACTTAGTCTTTCTGAAGACCAAAGTAGATTAGTTAAATTAAATGATGTTGAATTTACTGAACTAGGAATGACCTACGCTGATGCAGTTAATTTGAGTACAGGATCAAGAATTCTTACAGACTGTAATGGAAATACTGTTTCTGTTAGAACAAGTGGATACGCAAATTTTGCAAGCGATACTTTACCTTCTGGAAAGGGTTCTATTACTGGAATATTTACTATTTATAATTCCGAAAAACAATTTGTCATAAGAGATATTAATGAAGTACAATTAGATTCTTCTCGATGTAATGGATCTTCTGGAGGAGGAGGAAGTGGCGGAGATATTTTGTATAAAGATTTTGAAGATGGATCTATGACTTCAGGAGGCTGGAAAAACTTTTGGAGTGGAACTAATCCAAATATTGGAGAGTGGGAGATTTATACCACTTTTGGGGTTAATGGACCAGTTGCAAAAGCAAGTAACTATTCAAATAGTAGCAACTATGCATGTGAGAGCTGGATGGTTTCACCATTATTTGACCTAACTGTTGCCTCTGCCCCATATCTAGTTTTTGATAATGTTACTAGATATAGCGGAAACGCATTGGAACTATATATCTCCTATGACTACGATGGATCTAGTAATCCTTCACAACAAGGAACTTGGATAGATATTACCGGATATGTTCCTAACTGGGATACCGACGATTTTCAGTGGGACTTAGTATCTAGTGGAAACACAGATTTAACACCGTTTATTGCACCGTCTGTTGCCATAGCTTTTAAATATATAGGAACCAATTCTAATGGTGCAACATGGGAGGTTGACAATATTATTATAAGAGAATAATATTAATAATTCATTAAAATTTTCTCCGGATCTTTTCCTTTGAAAACCATCTCTTCTGGATTTTCTAGTACTTCTTTAACTTTTACTAAAAATCCAACACTATCTTTTCCATCTATTATTCTATGGTCATAAGAAAGAGCTACATACATAATTGGTCTAATCTCAACTTTTCCATCGATAGCCACTGGTCTTTGAACTATATTATGCATCCCTAAAATTGCTGATTGTGGAGGATTGATAATTGGTGTACTTAGCATAGAACCAAAAACACCTCCATTGGTAATTGTAAAAGTTCCACCAGTAATTTCTTCGATCGAAATTTTACCATCTCTAGCCTTAATTGCCAATTCTTTAATTTTAGATTCTATTTCTAATAAATTCATCTCGTCTGCATTTCTTAGTACTGGAACCATCAACCCTTTTTCTGTACTAACAGCTATTCCTATATCGTTAAAATTATAGGAAATCATATGGTCACCATCTATCATAGAGTTAACAGTAGGAAATTCTTTTAAAGCAATAGTACAAGCATGGGTAAAAAAGGACATAAATCCCAAACCAACCCCATATTTCTCTTTAAAAGCGTCTTTGTATTTTGCTCTTAAATCCATAATTGGCTTCATGTCTACTTCATTAAAAGTAGTAAGCATTGCTGTTTCATTTTTTACAGTAACCAATCTTGATGCAATTTTTCTTCGTAGCATACTTAACTTACGTATCTCACTTTTCCTATTGCCTTCTTCAGGTAAAGAAGCCAATAACTGAAGAATATCTTGTTTGGTAATTCTCCCTCCTTTTCCCGAACCCTCGATATGCTCTACTTGAATATTATTCTCTACAATTATTTTTTTAGCTGCAACACTTGGATGTCCAGATGCATAGGTTTTTTCATTTGTTGGGTTAGAACTAACTGGACCTGGTGATGGGGTTGAACTTTTTGGACTAGTCTTAGCTGGAGATTTACCACCTTCTGGTTTAGCAGCAGATGTATCAATCAAACATACGACTTGACCTACTGCTACAACGTCACCCATTTCAGCCTTTAAAGTAATAATTCCTGCTTCTTCTGCAGGTAGTTCAAGAGTAGCTTTATCAGAATCAACCTCAGCTATGGTTTGATCTTTTTCTACATAATCTCCGTCTTCAACCATCCATTCTGCAATTTCAACTTCTGTTATAGATTCTCCTGGACTAGGGACTTTCATTTCTAATACTGACATAATTTATTTTTTTAAGAATAGGACATTACTTTATTAATTATTTCTTGTTGTCTTCTTTCGAAAACTTTAGGTGAACCTGAAGCAGGACTTCCAGATTCTTCTCTTGAAAAACAGACTATTTTTGAATATTCCCATTTTCTGAGAATATAAGACCAAGGACCCATATTTAATGGTTCTTCCTGAGCCCATACATACTTACAATCCTTTCCATATTTATTAAAAATGGATTTTAGTTGAGTTTCTGGATATGGATAGAGCTGTTCTAATCTAACAAATGCAATGTTTGCTTTATCTAGAGTTTCGTAATGCTCAACTAAATCATAATAAAATTTACCAGAGCATAAAACTACCTGATTGATTTTTGAGGGAGTTGCAAGAGAATCATCAATAACTTCTTGAAAAGAACCTGAAGACATTTCCTGAATTGAAGAAACTGCTCTATTGTATCTTAATAGTTTTTTCGGAGTAAATACTACCAATGGCTTTCTAAAAGGTCTAGCAATTTGTCTTCTTAAAAGATGGAAGTAATTTGCAGGGTTGGTACAATTGGCAACTTGAAAATTCTCTTCAGCACATAGCTGTAAAAAACGTTCTATTCTAGCCGAAGAATGCTCAGAGCCCATACCTTCATATCCGTGTGGTAAAAGCATTACTAAACCGTTAGGCGTTCCCCACTTATCCTCCGCAGCACTTAAAAACTGATCAATTATAATCTGAGCACCGTTAAAGAAATCTCCAAACTGAGCCTCCCAAATAGTTAATCCATTAGGTGTATTAAAAGCATAACCATAGTCAAATCCTAAAACAGCATATTCGGAAAGCAGGGAATTGTATATTTCAAATTTTCCTTGGTGATCATTAAGAAGGTTTAAAGGAACTATCTCTTCTTCGTCGTCTTCTGTTTTTATAATAGCATGTCTGTGAGAAAACGTACCTCTTTCAACATCTTGACCAGATATTCGAATAGATTTGCCTTCATCAAGAAGTGTAGCGTATGCTAAAAGCTCACCCATTGCCCAATCAAGTTTATCAGATTCAATCATTTTTAATCGATCGTCAAAAAGCTTCACAATTTTTCTAAAATATTTTTTTCCTTCTGGTAAAGAATTCATTTTTTTGGCAAGTAAAAGCAACTTACTTTTTTCCACGCCAGTAGGTGGTGAGTTTTCAAAATCATTTCTTTTTGACTTTCTAAAATCAGTCCAAACTTCTTCAAGAAAATTAGTGATTTTGGCTTTTTCAATTTGTTTAGCATCGTCTAAACGTTCTTGAAGCATGTCGTCAAATTCTTTTTCCATTTGATTACCTTCTTCAATATTGACTACATTTTCATCCACTAATTTTTTTAGATAAATTTCTCTTGGATTGGGATGATTTGCAATTATTTTGTAAAGTTTAGGCTGGGTAAATTTTGGTTCATCGCCCTCATTATGACCATATTTTCTGTAGCACAATAAGTCAACGAAAACATCTCTTGAATATTCTTGTCTATACCTTAGCGCAATGTCGAGAGTTTGAACCACTGCTTCAATATCATCACCATTAACATGAAAGACTGGACATAGGGTAGATTTTGCAATGTCTGTACAGTAGGTACTTGACCTTGCATCTAAATAGTTGGTAGTAAATCCAACTTGATTATTGATTACTATATGTAGACTTCCTCCGGTTCTATAACCCTTGAGTTGTGCCATCTGAACCAATTCATATACAACGCCTTGACCAGCTATTGCTGCATCACCATGAATTAAAATCGGTAAAATTTTCTTCTCGTCTCCGCCTAATTCGTGGTCAATTTTAGATCTTGTAATCCCTTCAACTACAGGGTCGACTGCTTCTAAATGTGATGGATTTGGTGACAGAGTTATTTTCACATTATTACCATTATCTGTCATCACTTCAGAAGTTATACCTAGGTGATACTTAACATCTCCATCAAAAAGAACTTCTTCATCGTATTCTTTCCCCTCAAATTCACTAAATATCTTGTCATAAGTTTTATTAAAAATATTTGCCAAGACATTTAATCTTCCTCTATGAGCCATTCCTACAACAAATTCTTTCAACCCTAAGTTGGAACCATTTTCAATTAAAACATCCAAGGCGGGAATTAAAGACTCTGCGCCTTCAATTGAAAATCTTTTTTGGCCAACAAACTTTTTTTGAAGAAATTGCTCAAATACTGTAGCTTGATTTAATTTATGTAAAATATGTTTTTTTTGATCTTTAGAAAACTGTGGTCTATTTTTAAGTTCTATATTTTTTCTTATCCATTCTACTCTTTCTGGATGCCTGATATATTGGTACTCAATTCCAATTGATTCGCAATAAGTAGCTTCTAAATGAATAATTATGTCATTCAATGAACAAGGCTCTAAGCCAACTTGTTCACTAGCCTGAAAAACAGTCAATAAATCTTCTTGATCTAAACCAAAGTTTTTTATTTCTAAAGTTGGATGGTATTTTCTTCTCTCTCTAACTGGATTTGTTTTGGTGAAAAGATGACCTCTCGAACGGTAGGCATTGATTAAATTAATAACCCTAAACTCTTTTAAAACATTGGTTGGTATTTCATCGACTTCTTGGTAATTAAATTTAGAAAACTCGTAACCATCAAAAAAACTCCTCCAACTTGGCTCAACTAATCTTTTGTCCACTAAATATTTTTGATGCAACTCATCTATATAGTCT